>Ga0073899_10000128_pt1 | contig 66290 bp, 61 predicted proteins | sample KloWWTmetaKNB5Ph_FD_88975 | JGI IMG/M metagenome (GOLD analysis project Ga0073899, IMG submission 88975) | Active sludge microbial communities from Klosterneuburg, Austria, studying microevolution and ecology of nitrifiers - Klosterneuburg... | ecosystem: Engineered > WWTP > Aerobic digester >... | reverse complement strand
TACGACGTCGACGAGAACGGATTGTTCAAACCCGAGTACGTCAATATTTTTGGCGTGCCATTGTCGATCTTCCAGGACGTCGGCGGTGGCGGCGAAGCGCCGCCTCCAGCCACCTTCGACGAGATCAGATAGTGCGGGGCACGGCCCTCGATCAAGCCCTCCGAGCGCAGTGACTTGGCCTCCTTGGGCGTCAGGCTCAGACCCTTCTGGACCCGGTCGAGCAGCAGCACCTGACGCAAATCGAGGTCGGCGGCATGCATCAGCGCTTGGGTGTACTTCGCATCCAGAATCTTGCCACTGATCACCACTTCAACACGTGGCTTCGACATGGAATCGGCATCGATCACGAAGTCCGGCAAAGGGAAGAAGCGCTCACGCTGCGTCTGAAACATGCGGCGAATGCCGCTGCCGATCTGGTCAATCATGCGCAACCGAACCATGCCTTCGATCAACCACTGGTTGCGATAGTGCTCGGGCGGCGACTGATGTTCGAGCATCCATTCCACCGACTGCGGCATGAAGCTGCCCAGATTGGTGAACACCAGCCGATCCGGATGCTCGACCACATTGATCTTTCCGCCCAGCACGTAGTCCTGATGTGCGATGCAGTTGTGTAAGGCTTCGCGGATCACCCAGGCGTCGTATTGCGCAATCGGCGTTTCCGAGGTGCAGGATGCGGCAGTAAACCGGAGCCGGCAGCGTTGCTCAAGGGCGCGCTTCGGGCGAGCGGCGATTGCATCGCTACCGGTGCTCCGGCCTATACTCGAACCATTCTCGGGGAGCGTGCAGATGAAGCGAATTGCGGTGGTACTGCTGTTGGTCACTTCGGGTGCGACGCAGGCGGAAAGCCTGCTGCCGTTCGGCAAGTCGTGGGCTGGTGACCGTGATCTGCCGAAGCCTTATGGCATTGGCGTCGACCTGCTCACCTTGAAGCAAGATTATGCGATCAGGGCGCTCGATTTCGAACTGCCCGGCGCCACTGTCGGTGATCCCAACACGATTGGCGTGAGCAACGCGATCAACCACGTCGACCTCAAGGCCGATGCGTGGGTTTTTCCGTTCCTGAATGTGTTCGGCGTGCTTGGCAAGGTGCACGCCCGCACGCCCGTCAACCTGAGTTCGGTGAGCATTCCGAATGCGCCGCCAGGCTTATTCAACGAATTGGTGATCCGCTACAGCGGTGAGGTCTACGGCGCCGGTTTCACACTCGTCTACGGTGGCGACCATTGGTTCACGTCGCTGACCGGCACCTATGCGGAAACCTCGCTGTCGGGTGACTTTGACAGCAATGTCACATCGACATCGTGGCAGCCGCGGTTCGGCCTCACCCAAGGCACGTGGGCGTTCTGGGTGGGCAGCCTGATCGTCGACGTACAAGAGGACCACAACGGCTCAATCGCCCTACCCTTCGTCGGCAATGTGCCGTTCGCGGTCGAGTTGGAGAACAAAGACAACGCCGGCTTGGTGTTCGGCGCTAATTGCTCGCTGGCCGATACGCTGGACATCGCGCTAGAAGTGGGCAAGGGCGCGCGCACCAGCACCCTGCTCAATCTCACCTGGCGATTCGGCGAGTAGGCCAGGTATCGCGCGGACTGCACACCGGTGCGCACACGGCTCTGGCTTGGCCGATCGTGGCTGCTCATCGCCGCCACGCTGGTGACACTGCGCGCCGGTGCGTATGAGACCGACGCCTACCAAAATCGCGCGGTAGCGACCGCCGATGCGCGCGTCGTGTTGAATCGCGAGGTCAATCGCACGCTTGTCGACGTGGTCGAACATTGGCACGGCCCGGCGACTGAATCGCGCATGGTCGATGCGATCTATCACCGCATCGGCGGCCACCACTGGGTCGACAAGTTGGAGCGCTGGGCGATGCGTTCGCCCGAGGTCGAAAAACTGCCCACGCCAGCGCATGCATCGATCTACGCCAAGCTGTCTTTGCTGGCCGCACGCGTCGGGCGACTGTTCGGTGTCGGACCGAGTTTCCGGGTCGCCGGCGTATTGGTCGGTTCGGACAAACTCGGGCATTTCTTGTCGCAGGGACGCAAGTTTTGGCGACGCTTCCAACGCAGCCACGATGAAGCGGCCGCCGCTCGGCATTCGGCATTCACCGAGCGCGCAATCTTTGGCGCCGCGACAACCGGCGTCTATTCGAACGCCGACCTGATCGCGAACTACGAAGGCCATCGCTTCTACCGCTCGCTATTCGAAGACGGCATCGTGCCCGGCAAGCCGGCGATTCTGGCGCGCAGCGACCATGGCTGGCAGATCCAGCGCGAGTTCGACTTCGCCGACTACGTCAATCCATGGTGGGACGAAGCCATGTATCCGAACGCCTACGACCACCTGCTCGCCCCCGCCATGCGCCGGCGCTTGCATGAACTCTGCCCTGAAGTCGATCGCCACCCAGAGCTTTGGCAAGTACCCGAGCGCACCGATAGCGAACTCGCCGTGCGCTACGCCATGCTCGAACTACGCGACCGCCGCGACTGGCGGATGACGGCTTTGTGCGGCGCATCACCACAAGCATCGGAATCGTCGCCATGAACCCATCGCACGATGAACGATCCGGTTATCTACTGATTCTGCTCGGCCTGTTCCTCGCATTCTGGAGTGCGCTCGCGATCGCGCCGCACTACCGCCAAGACTGGCTGCTCGAAAACGTGTTGGTGTTCATCGCGATCCCGCTGCTGATCTGGCACTACCGTCGGCTGAGGTTTTCGCACTACGCCTACACCGCGCTGTTCGTGTTCTTCTGCCTACACACGATCGGCGCACATTTCACCTACTCGGAAGTGCCGTGGAATACATGGCTGACATCGCTGACCGGCTGGGACGCGATGCAGGCGCTCGGCCTGCAACGCAATCCTTTCGATCGTGCCGTGCATTTCAGCTACGGACTGCTCATCGTGCCTGCAGTCGCTGAGCTCATTGAAGCCCGTGGTCCATTGCGTGATCTGTGGCGCAACCTCGTGCCGATCATGTTCATCATGTCGAACTCGGAACTCTACGAAATGATTGAATGGCAAGCCGCCGAAACCTTCGGGGGCGAACTCGGCCAAGCCTACCTCGGCACCCAAGGCGACATTTGGGACGCGCAGAAAGATTCGTTGATGGCGATGCTGGGTGCGATTATGGGCCTGACGGTCTACCGAGTGTTTCGGCCCTCAGGTGCCATGACTCGCTGATGTGGCGGTTCACGCCATGACCGTCACAACCCGCCCGCCGCCTGCGCCACCGCGCGGAACAGGGCGCGGCCCTTGTTCATGGTTTCCTCCCATTCTTTTTCCGGGTCAGAGTCGTAGACGATGCCGGCGCCGGCCTGGACATGGAGTTGGCCGTTCTGGATGACCGCCGTGCGGATGGCGATGGCGGTATCGGCGTCGCCCCACCAACCGACGTAACCGACTGCGCCGGAATAGATGCCGCGCTTGATCGGCTCCAAGTCCTGGATGATTTCGAGCGCGCGAATTTTCGGTGCACCGCTGACGGTGCCGGCCGGAAATGTCGCCTTCAAGACGTCGGCGAATTTGAAATCGGGACGCAGCGCACCCTGTACTTCGGAAACGATGTGCATGACATGCGAATAGCGTTCAATGATGAAGCGTTCGGGCACACGCACACTGCCGGCTTCTGCAACACGGCCGACGTCGTTGCGACCGAGGTCGATCAACATCAGGTGTTCGGCACGTTCTTTCGGATCGGCGAGCAGTTCCGCTTCCAGAGCATGGTCCTGCTCCGGCGTTTTGCCGCGCGGGCGCGTGCCGGCGATCGGACGAACCGTCACTTGGCCGTTCTGCAGGCGCACCAGAATTTCCGGTGACGAGCCGACGACTTGTCGCTCGCCAAGGTCGAGGAAATACATGTACGGCGACGGATTCAGCGCACGCAGAGCACGATAGACATCGACCGGGCGAGCACGGAACGGCACCGTCAGTCGCTGCGACAACACGACTTGGAAGATGTCACCGGCGCGGATGAATTCTTTGCTCTGCTCGACCGCGGCGATGAAGCCGTCACGGGTGAAGCCAGAGATGAAGTCCGCCTCGGTCAGGCTGGCCGGGTCCAATACTTCCGGATAACTTGGGCCCGAACGACGCAGTCGGAAGGCGAGTTCGTCGAGTCGCCGCTGCGCGCGCGCATAGGCGCGTGGTTCATTTGGGTCAGTGTGCACGATCAGGTACAGGCGCCCCTTGAGATTGTCGAATACCGCGACTTCTTCGCTCAGCATCAGCAGCACATCGGGCGCACCGATCGGATCGGGTTTGTCGTCGCGTGCCAGCTTCGCTTCGACATAGCGGATGGTGTCGAAGCCCCAATAGCCGACCAAGCCGCCGGTGAAAGCAGGCAAATCGGGCAGCTTCGGCACCTTGAAGGATTCACGGATCACATCAAGTGCGGCCAGCGGGTCGGCCAATTCACGTTCCTCAATCACCTCATCGTACTGAGCCACGCTCAGGCGATGACCACGCAAGCTGTATGTCGTTTTCGCCGGCAACCCGATGATCGAATAGCGCCCCCAGTTCTCGCCGCCCTCGACCGACTCGAACAAATAGGTATGCGGGCCATCGGCAAGCTTCAGATAGACCGACAACGGCGTGTCGAGATCGGAAAAGACCTCGCGCACGATCGGGATACGATTGAAACCTTGCGCCGCAAGCGCGGAAAATTCGTCGTGCGTCAACATGTCGATGTGTCCTGGGAAGCGCTTGATTATTGCGGCGCGCCAAGCGCCGCGCCAAGCCATGCACTGACATGACAGAATCCCGTCATGTCGATGGAGTCCGCATGAGCGACGCTTGGTACGTGGCCGAACCCGATGGCAACACGTGGGGACCGTATGTGCACCAAGACTTGCTGCGTGCGGCGGCAGCACAAATGTTCGCGACGAATGCACTAGTCTGGCACGTCGATTTCGGTGAATGGCAACCCTTGGCGAAACATGTCGCACGCGTTAGCTTGGCCCCGCCGAGCAGCGTGCCACCGCGCGAAGTCATACAGCCGGTCGTACTGCCCAGGGTCGCCAAGCCCGCAATTCAAGACAAAACTTCGAAGCCGCCACCGCTGGCCGCGCACGCGCCGAAGATCGTGGCCAAAGACCGAGCGCAGATTGAATCGCTATTGCGCCAAGCGGATGCAAGAAAGGCGGCGACCGACGTCAGCGTCGCGCAGAGCGCGAAGGAATCGTCACGACGGCTGTTTTGGGTAACGAAGCGGCTGGCCGCCCGCTACGTCGACGTCATGTCGCTCGGTCTGCTCGGCGCAAGCGCTTGGTGGGCCGCCACCGAAGGCGCGAAAGGCCCGGAATCGCAGACGCTACCGGAGTTCTGGATGCTGCTATCGATGGCCTGCGCGGTGTGGTTCGTAGTCGAGTCATTGCTGATCGGTCTGTTCGGGACCACACCCGGCAAGTATCTGTTCGGTCTGCGCGTTCGTGACGAACGTGGCGAAGTACCCGGCCTTGCTCGCGCCTTCGGACGTAGCTTCCATTTGTACGTGCGTGGCATCGCGTTCGGCCTGCTGTTCCTGACGCCGTTCGCGATCTTCATCGCCGGCGCGCAAACGCTTCACAAGGGTTCAGCGCCTTGGGACGGCGGCCTCACGGTCGAGGACGAAGCGATCGGATCGCGTTGGCAAGTCAGCGCATTCATGATCGTGGTGTTGTGGATCGCCGCCGTCGAGGGTTGGTGGCTCGACCTTGCTGCCATGTTGGTGCATTGAGCCGACTAGATGTTGCCGCTCGTTGAAAATTGACCAGGGGGAGTGATACCGATTTTCGGGATTGAGCTTGGTCAGACTTGATAATTAGACACATTTGTCAAATAATGGCCGCAATCCAGAAATATATGACGCATAGGTCAAATGCAAACGCTGATGGAATTAGGCGAAGCAGTAGCGGAACGGCGGCGTGCCCTCGGCATGAAGCAGGGTGATGTTGCTGCGAGCGCCGGCGTGGCCCAAGGGGCACTTTCCCGCTTCGAGCGAGGAAAGCTGGCCGAATTCGGCTCGCGCAAGCTTCTGGCGGTACTTGCCGCCGTAGGTATGGAGATGCAGTTCGTCGAGATGGGGATCTCGGGCTCCCTCGATGAGCTTCGTCGTGAACGCGGGGGCGGTGCGTGAGTCTCTCGGTATATGTGCTCGGACGCGAAGTCGCCACGCTGGAGACCGTGGGTGACTTCAAGAGCTCGATGACCTATCACGACGACGTTGCGCCCGAGGATTTCGTGTCGCTGACGATGCGAGTGCGGCGCGACCCGTACATCTGGGACGACGTCCTGCATCCAGTGTTCCAGATGAACCTGCCAAGTCCGTGGATGTTTCCGCGTTGCTGCAAGGCGACAACTCGGAGGAAGCCTTCGCCGAGTTGGTGCGCCAACATGCGACCAGTGGTGTATCCGGCGTGGTACCGAAGTTCCTGGACAGCGACGCCGAGAAGATCCGCTTCGGCCCGCACAAGAAGACCTCGCTGTTCACGCACCGGCACATCATCAAGGGCTCCTCCCGCCTGCTGCCATTCGTGTCTCTGAACGAACATCTGTGCATGCAGGTGACCAAGCGGGTGATGCCCGCGGCCCTGACCGAAGTATCAGCTGACGGGCAGGCCCTGATCGTCCACCGCTTTGATGTGGACGAGAACGGTGCGCGCTTCTGGGGCATGGAGGACTTCTGCGCGCTGCTGGGTCTGCGCCCTGCTGCGAAGTACGACACGACCTGGGAGCGCATCGCCAAGGCCGTACGCGATCATGTGCGGGTAGCCAAGCGTGCGGATGTGTTTCGGCAGATGGCGACGCTGCTGCTGCTGACCTACGCGCTACGCAACGCCGACTGCCACGCCAAGAACGTTGCCCTGCGTTACAGCAGCCAGAACGACGTTCACTTGGCCCCGGCCTACGACATGATCACCACGGCCGTGTACCCGGACTATGCGAAGAACCCGCCGGGCATCTCGTTCATGGGCCGTAAAACCTGGGACCCAGGCAAGAGCCTGCAGACTTTCATCACCGCCACATTCGGTCTTTCCGTGCGTGATCAGGCCGAAATCGTTGACCGAATCGCAACAGCCGTGGCCGAGGTTGGCCCGCAGGTCCGCGAGGCGATGGTCGAGCATCCAGCCTTCACTGAAATCGGCAAGCGCATGTTGCTGACCTGGCAAGAAGGCATTGCCTGCCTCCGCTGCAAGCATATCTACGCCTTGGGCGATGCAGCGCTGGGTGACGCCTTTATCGGATTCTCGGAGCCAAATCCCACAGTCACCGAGCGCCATGTCATCGGCCGCTCAGATCTGCTGGGGAGGCGCTGAGAATGTGTATTGGGCCCTCAGTAACAGACATGCGCCACCGCATGGGACTCTCCTTGATCGAGAGCCGCTTCGAATTGCTGGTATCACTGATACCGACATCGCTTCGGACGACTGCGCGCTGATTACAACGATCACGCCGGGCGCGGCCAACGCCCCCCTGACACTCAGCGCTGCATGTTTTTCAGGCGCAGACGGAATTCGACGCCGGCTTCGGCCGGCAGGTTGTAAGCGAGTGCACTTCCATCATGCGCTTCGGCGACCAGACGCACGATGTACAGGCCGAGGCCAAGATGCGGCACTTCACCGGTGGCGCGTAATGAGCCGGCGTCGCGCATCGACACCAACGAGTCGAATAACCGCTCGTGCATTTTTGCCGGCAGGGGCGGCCCAGAATTGGCGACGCTGATCTCGACACCATCGATATCCAACGCAAGCTTGATCCGAATCCAACCACCTTCCGGCGTGAAGCCCTTGGCATTGTCGAACAACTTGTCCAACGCTTGCGCGATCAAGTCCGGCGCGCCGTGGAAACGGATCGGTGACTCTGGCACCATCAAATGCACCTGACGATTGCCGGCGATGCCGCGATACGACTCGGCACACCCACGCACCACGCCAGTAAGGTCGAAATCTTCTGCTTCCGCTGCCTTGATCGCCTTTTCCATGCGACTGGCTTCATTCATCGTGCGCAGGATGCCCCAGAGCCGATCGGCGCCGGCGCGCGCGCGGTCAGCATAGACACGCGCTTCCGGCGGCAGCGGTTCGTGATCAAGGTTGTCGAGCGATGACCGCACAATGGCGAGCGGTGTGTTGAGTTCATGTGAGAGCTTGCTCGCCAGCGTGCGTAGATATTCGTTGTAGCCGCCGATCTCGTCGAGCAAGCGTGCGAAGCTGCGTGATAAATCACCGACCTCGTCGACTGACTGCAAATGCGGCAGCTTCGGATCGAGACGGCCGTCTGGCCGCAGTGCGCGCTCGGTGGCATTGCGCAAACGGCGAATACGGAAGGACAGAATCCCGGCGAATCCGAACAACACCAAACTCGCGATCAACACGGCGATCAGGCTGGTCGCCATTAGTTTCGCGACCGCGTCGTTTGCGATCACCAGCAGCGCGTCACTGGACTGTTCCATCACCAGCGCACCGCGCACGGCGCCGTCCCAGCGCAATGGCACGGCCGCCGCGACAATCACCGTTCGCTCGTTGTTCGACGGCCGCCAGACACTGGCCTCGATGCCAGACAACGCCTGCCAGACTTCATCGACGTCGAGCTTGCCGAGATCCCAAGCATAGTCGCTGGCATCGACCAGAGGCGGCGCCAGCAAGGCGCGGTAGATCCACGAATTCGGCCACAGTGTGCGTGATTCGATATCGTCAACTTCGAGTTTGCCCGCCTTTCCGAGCACGCGCGCATCAGCGGCGAGCACGCGCAAGCGCACACCCGGCGGCACCAGCGGCTGCAGCGCGCGCGTGAAGCCGGCGTCGCTGAGCCAGAGGAGCAACGTATCTTCGCCGCGTCCGGGATCACCAAACACTGGATACATGCGCGTGCCGCCCTGACCACCGGCATCGACGACATGCGCCGCTAGTGCCAGGCCGTCTCGCGGCAGAAACAATGAGAACTCAATGCGGTAACCATCACTGGTCTCGACCCATTCGCCCTGCAGTGCCGGCGCGTCGGGCGAGTCGACACGAACCTGCAGCGGTCCGGGCGCAGCATTGCCGAGAACGTAGACGTAGCGACGATCACCGGCACCGAGCCGTAGCTCGATCTGATCAGCCGCACCAGCATCAAGTGGATCAGGGTCGGCGCGTACGCGACTGCGATCTTGAACCTCGATCAAGCCATACAACGTGCTCGCACGCGCAGCCAGATAGACGCGCCCGAGTGGCGGCACGCTTGGCCACGGCTGTAATGCCGCTTCCTGCCAGTCATCTGGACTGCCGTCCATCAGCAACACCGGTGGCGCATCCGGCAGCACCACCACTCTTCCGGTCGCCGGCAAGATTGGCGCGGTCGCGACGAACGCTTGCGCGAGTGCGCGCGCCGATGACAGTTGCGCGCGCTCCTGGCCTTCGCGCAGCAGCAATTCCATTTGCTTGATGAACTGAAACCCGGCCCATGGCAACAACAGGGTGACCAGTGCGATCAAGAACAGTTTGAGACGCAGGGTCATGATCGGCGCAGTTTAGTCGAACGCCGCCTCACGGCTCTGATCGCGGCCACAATGCCGCGACCGCGGCATGCGCCTCAGGCACGCCAGCGATAACCGGCACCGTGCATGGTCTCGATCTCGTCGAAGTTCGCGTCGATGGCGAGAAATTTCTTGCGGATACGCTTGATGTGCGAGGTGATGGTTGCGTCATCGACCACGACTTGGGCATCGCGCATCAATGCATCACGTGACTTCACGTGGCCGGGATGGCGCACCATCGTATGCACCATCCAGAACTCGGTCACGGTCAGCGGCACTTCTTCATCTTTCCAGGTGACGCGCATGCGCTCCGGATGCAGCGACAGGTCGCCATTCTTCAACACCGCCTCCGCACCTTGTGGACGGCGCAAGGCATCGACGCGGCGAAACAGAGTGTTGATGCGCGCGGTCAGGTGCGGCAACGACACGTCCTTGGTCAAGTAGTCGTCGGCACCGAGACGCAGGCCGGAGATCACATCGAAATCGGAATCGCGCGCGGTCAAAAAAATGATCGGCAACGTCGACGACTTCTGACGCAACTCGCGACACAGCTCGAAGCCGCCCTCGGGTTCGTCGCCGAGGCCGATGTCGATCAACACCAGATCGGGCAAGCGGATATCGAAGCCACTGCTGGCATCCGGGCGCGAGGAATAGGTTTGCACCTCGAAGCCAAGGCGGCGTAGTGCATCCGAATAATTTGCGCGGATGGCGGGTTCGTCTTCGACGATGGCAATCTGTCTGGCCATGGCGTGTTCCTGTTGAAGTAGGTGGAGCTTACGCGGGACATGCTCCCTGACAATGCCCGGCCGTCCCCTGTCTCGGATTTGCCCGAAGGTGCGCCCTGATTCGGCACTGTTACGCGCTGCACCCACGTCGCGACGACGCCGTTTCGAGCTCCACGTAGTGGTGCCTTCGGTCGCGGGTGGCGGGTCAGTCCGCACGCGTCGAGGCCGCAGAGACCGATGAGCCGGCGCCCCGCCGTCAGCGTCGGTCGAGCACAGCAATCGTGCTCCTCGCGGTGGCGCTGCTAATGGCGGTGTTTTTTGCAGTACAGACCGCACGCACTGCGCGCAATGAAATCGCGACCGCGATGACTGCACGGGAGCGAGCGCTCGCACTCGCGAAACTCGGTCGCAAGGAAGAAGCCCGCTTCGAAAATGCCGCCAAACGCACGCTGCGCGAGATCGGTGATTGAATTACACCCGCGTCCCGATTGAGATCGCTGGCCTGACTACGTGAGACACCATCGCCTCGGCAAGAAATTCCCAACTCAACCGATCGCAGCACGCATCGCGGCGATGGTTGCGGCGTAGTCTGGGGCATTGAAGATTGCGGAGCCGGCGACGAAGGTGTCGGCGCCGGCGCGGGCGATCTCGGCGATGTTGTCGGCTTTCACGCCACCGTCGATTTCGAGGCGGATCGCACGCCCGCTGCGATCAATGCGTTCGCGCACGGCGCGCAACTTGTTGAGTGCGCCGGGGATGAAGCTTTGGCCACCGAAGCCTGGATTCACGGACATGATCAGGATCAGATCGATCTGTTCGAGGGTGTGATCCAGAAAGTGCAGCGGCGTCGCTGGATTGAACTCAAGCCCGGCCTGACAGCCGTGTGACTTGATCAGTTGCAGGGTGCGGTCGACGTGCTCGCTCGCCTCCGGGTGAAAGCTGATCAGACTTGCGCCGGCTTTGGCGAAGTCGGGCACGATGCGATCAACCGGCTTGACCATCAGGTGCACATCGATCGGCGCCGTCACGCCGTGCTTGCGCAGCGCCTCGCAAATCAACGGACCGATGGTGAGGTTCGGCACGTAGTGGTTGTCCATCACATCGAAATGTACCCAGTCGGCACCGGCCTTGAGCACGGCATCGACTTCGTCGCCGAGGCGAGCGAAGTTCGCGGACAAAATCGACGGAGCGATTACGGCGGATTGACGCATGCGGGTCCCTTTGGTCAGTGCTGGCCGCGCGCGCGCTGGATGCGCTCGTATGCGGCGTTGAGCTTGCTTGTCTTGTCGCTGGCGGTGCGGCGTGCGGCGGCGCTCGCGTCCGGCGGCAGGCGGTCTGGGTGATGGCGTGCCACCAGTGTGCGATACGCCGCTTTGACCTCATCGTCGCTGGCCTCGGGCGTCACTTGGAGCACTGCATAGTCGGCGGCGAGCTTGGGGGCGTGCGCAGCAGCGGCGCGGAAACCGTCCCAAGTCGGGCGCGCGACATTCAATCGTTCAGCGATCGCATCAAGCAGCGCCTGCGCCGAAGCATGCGCATCGACAGCGGCGATCTCTGCGAGCAGCTTCAGCACCATCAGCCGCAGTTCCGACTGGTCGTGCGTGTAACTGCGCAGGCTGTCGCATGCTGGCTCGTAGCGCCAGACCGCGTGACGACCGCGTTCGAACGCAGCAATTGAACGCTTACGCATCGCCGCATCCAGATTGAATCGCTCCATCCACGACGTCGCCATCGCGATTTCAGCCTCGGAGACATGCCCGTCGGCTTTGGCTAATCCACCGGCCAGCTCGAACATCGGCTCGGTGAACGCGGCCTTGGGCGCATCCCGCAACTGCGGAAACAGGCGCTCCAGAAACAACGCACCGAGGATGCCGCCGATCACCGGACCCCAAGGCGTGCGTGCACGGGTCAGAAGTGTCCCGACTACGGCACCGACGAACCCCGGTTTCCAGTTCATGGCGCGGGTGGCGGCATGGCCGCCGGGGATGGCGCCACAAGGGCAATGCGATTCATGTGTGCATCATAGCAATCGTGCCGCTCTAGAATGTCCGCCTTACTTCGGAGCACGCGCTGTGCCCTATCGCTTGATGTCGATGACACAAATTCCCGGGCTGATCCTGCTCCATCGCGGCAAGGTGCGCGATGTCTACGCACTGCCCGGCAATGAACTGCTGATCGTCGCCAGCGATCGCCTGTCCGCATTCGACGTGATCCTGCCCGACTCCATCCCAGGCAAGGGTGAAATCCTCACTCAGTTGTCCAACTTCTGGTTTGCGAAGACTGCAGATTGGATGCCGAATCACCTATCGTCACGCAGTCTGCTGGAGGCACTGCCACGCGGCACGCCAGTCGTTGAATATGAGCGCCGTAGCGTCGTTGCCAAGCGACTGAGACCGTTGCCGGTGGAAGCCATCGCACGCGGCTACATCATCGGCTCGGGCTGGAAGGATTATCAGGCCAGCGGACGAATCGGCGGTGTCGTACTGCCACCCGGCCTGCAACTCGCGGAGCAATTGCGCGAGCCGATCTTCACACCTTCGACCAAAGCGGCGGTCGGCGACCATGACGAAAACATCGGCTTCGATGATTTTGTGGCCAAGGTCGGCGGCGACATTGCCGAACAGGTACGTGCATTGACGCTGAAGCTGTACATGTTTGCGGCCGACTACGCACGCGAGCGCGGCATCCTCATCGCCGACACCAAATTCGAGTTCGGCATCGACGAACAGGGCACGTTACGCGTCATGGACGAGATCCTGACGCCAGACTCGTCGCGATTCTGGGACGCATCGGAATACCGCCCAGGCACCAGCCCGCCGAGCTTCGACAAACAATTCGTGCGTGACTATCTGGAAACGCTCGATTGGAACAAGACCGCACCCGGCCCGATGTTGCCGAAGCGCGTGATCGAAGGCACACGCGAGCGGTATGCCGAAGCGCTGAAGCGATTGACCGGCATTACGCTTTGATGCGAGCACCCGCGTTCACGCTGCGTGATATCGGCCTGATTGCGATTATCTGCCTTACCTGGGGCGGTAACTTTCTGACCTCGGCCGCCGCGCTGCGTGAGTTGCCGCCGCTGATGTTCTCCGCACTGCGCATGACGCTGCTCGGCGTAGTGTTGCTGCCATTCACGCACTGGCCACCGCGGGCACAATGGCCGCTGCTCGCCGCCGTCGTGTTATGCAATGTCGTGCTGCATTTCGGGTTGAGCTTCTGGTCACTGAAATTGGCCGGCGACCTCGCCTCGCCCGCGATCATCATGCAGAGTTACGTGCCGATGGCGGTGCTATTTGCTTGGCTGATTCGTGGTGAACGTTTCGCGTGGCGCAGCGGACTCGCGATCTTGGTCAGTTTCGCCGGCATCCTCGTGCTCGGCTTCGATCCGATCGTGCTCGACAATCCACAGTCGATGGTTCTGATGTTGGTCTCGGCGCTGTTCCTGGCAATCGGCACAGTGTTGATGCGTGGCCTATCGGGCATCGACGCGTTTTCGATGCAGGCGTGGTCGGCATGGATCGGCCTCGGTCCGCTGCTCGGCTGGAGTGCGCTGGTCGAACCAGGGGCGTGGCACGCGGTGCAGGATGCAAGTTGGATCGCCTGGGGCGGCGTCGCGTGGGCGGCATTGATCGCATCACTGCTCGGGCACAGCCTGTTCTTCGTGCTGGTGCAGAAGCATCCCGTCGCACAGATCGCACCGTATCTGCTGATGGCGCCGATCGTTGCAGTTCTGCTCGGCGTGTTCGTCTGGGGCGATCGTCCCGGTCCGCGACTGTGGATCGGTGGCGCGATGGTGCTTGGCGGTGTGCTTGCCGTCGCGCTGCGCGCCTTGGCCAAGCAACGGGCGGTGACCCCGGCACCCAGCGAAATCTGATCACTCGCCATAACAACAAACGGCCCGCATCTGCGGGCCGTTTGCGTCACTGCCAGCGAACCGACGTGATCAGTGCGATTTACCGGTGCGGAGCGCCGCGAGTCCCAGTCCTGCGATCAAGGCCAGCAGTCCGCTCAGACTCCAGAAGTTTGTCGCTGGTACGGCGTGATGAACCAGTGTTCCGGCGACAGCGGCCATGCTCACCAAGCGCATTTCGTTGGCGCTGCCACCATCGGCGCCCAAAGTGAACCACCAGACTCCATCGGGTGCACCCGATCCCATGCCACGAGTCGCCGGATAGCGATCGCTGCCGCGTTCACCGCCACCACAGGAAATCAGGTTGAAGTCTCCGCTTGTACCGGATCCGCCAGATGGGCTTCGCATCGGCACCGTGGTTGCCCAAGGATCACCGGCAGTCGGCTGACCCACCAGTTCGCGCGTGAGATCCAAGGTGCCCCCTTGCGTGTCGAACACGACATCGCAGAAGTCATCCAGTCCGAAGGTTCCATTTCCGACGAAGCACCTGCAACCGTTACGCTCAAGTCCAAGACCGCGGCAGAAGGAACTTCATAGTTGCTCGCACCAGGATTGGCGATGAGTCCAGTTTCGAGCACGATGTAACCGGTGGCCGACGCCGGGCCACCCGATTCCTGGAAAGTAAAGTTGAATTGGACCGGGTTAGCCACTGCGATCGACGCGGCGACACCCAACACAAGCGCGAGCAATATTCTTTCTTTGATCATGACGGTCTCCATTTCTCAACAAACGTTTTCGTTCGATCAGGCTTCGCGCGGGCGCAACAACCAGCGGCAAAGCGCCGGAAGGAAGATCATAGCGGCGATCATGTTGACGACAAACATGAAGGTCAACATCACGCCCATGTCGGCCTGGAACTTCAGGTCGGACCAGATCCAGGTGGCGACACCTGCGGCCAGCGTCAACGCGGTGTAGAAAATCGCGATACCGGTGGTCTTGAGGGCGCCGAAATATGCTTCGGTCAGCGTGCGGCCAGACTGCATCGATTCGGCCATGCGCGCGTAGATGTAGATCGCGTAGTCGACACCGATGCCGACGCCGAGCGCGACCACGGTCAAGGTATTCACCTTCATGCCGATGCCAAGTTCGACCATCAACGTATGCCCGAGCTCGGTCACCAACACCAAGGGCAGGGTGATACACAAGGCCGCGAGCGGTGAGCGGAAACTGAGCAGGCACATCACGAACACTGCGGCGTAGAGCAGGTAGAGCATCATGTGCTCGACCTCGCGCACCTTGTCGTTGATTGCCGCCATCACGCCGACATTGCCGGTGGCGAGGCGCAGATTCGCTTGATCGGTGCGGTATTCCTCACCTTTCGCGGTCGCGGCCTCGACCGCCTTGTCACGGTTGACGCGGAAGTTCACGTCATAACTCTTGTTCGCGACACGGAACTCTTCGACCGCCTTGACGACGCGATCGATCGTGGTCGCGCGGTGATCGGTAGTGAATATCTGTACCGGCATCGCCTTGCATTCCGGGCTATCGATCAATCCGGAGTCGGACTCGATCGCCTGCAGGCTCTGACGCAAGAGATTGGAATCGCGCGGAATCACGCGCCAGCGCACATTGCCTTCGTTGTAGCCGGCGTAGATCACCTTGGCAATGTTTGGCAGCGTAATCACTTGCTGCACACCCTCGACATTGCTCATGTGCCAAGCGAAACGATCAATCAAGGCCATCGCCTTCGGGCTTTCTGTGCATGCGAACGGTCCACCTTCGGCGATGACATTGATCATGTCGACGCCGAGCGCGAACTTCTGCGTAATCAGTTTCGCATCCTGGTTGTAGCGTGCCTCAGGTCGCAGTTCGGCGACGCCTTCCTGCGCATCACCAACCATTACCTTGTCGCCCTGTGCCTCGGCGAAGAACCAGATTGTCGCGCCCACCAGAATAACGACGAGCGCCGGCATCGGCTTGCTGAGCTTCGCCAACACCCGCCACATCGCATCGAACTTGGTCAATTGGCGCAAACGGTATTCGCGCTTCTTGTGCAGATTGCTGAGTTTCGTGTAACTGAGCAGCACCGGCAGCAGGATCAGGTCGGTGAGGATGGTCAAGGCAACGCCGATGGTCGCGGTGATCGCAAGCTCACGCACCATTCGGATATCGATCAGCATGATCGTCGCAAATCCGATGCAGCCCGCGAGCAACGCGACCGCACCCGGCACCAACAGCATGCGGAAAGAGCGACGCGCGGCTTCCAGCGAGGAGACCGCTTGCGATTCGCGCTGGCGCAATTCCTCGATCGTGCCTTCTTCGAGACCGCCGTAGAAGATTTCTCCTCGATAGCGGTTGATCATCTGCTCGCCGTGACTGACCGCAATCGCAAAGATCAGGAATGGCGTCAGCATATTCATCGGGTCAATGCCGTAGCCGAGCAGCCTGAGCGCACCCAACATCCAGACGACGGAAATCAATGCCGCCAGAACGGTTAGTGAGGCCAACTTGCCAGACATCGAATACAAGAACAGCAACAGCCAAGTGAAGCCGATCGTGAGTAAGAAGAAGTTGATCACCGAGCGCGCGCCGTCGGCGATGTCGCCAACCATCTTGGCGAATCCGATCACGTGGATCGTGAGGCCGTTCTTCGTACTTGGCGCGGATCGACTCGAACTCACCGGCAATCTTCTGGTAGTCGAGCTTGGTATTGGCGGCACCACCTTCGGGAACCAGATCGGCCCAGACCATCGCGCCAGAAAAGTCCTTGGCGACGAGACGGCCGACGACGCCGGCCTTGACGATATTTGATCTGATGGTGTCGAAGTCTTCTTGTGTCGGGTCGAAGCCTTCACTGTTCGGAGTAAACGAAGACGGAATAACGTTGCCTCCGGCGAACCCATCTTCAACCACTTCGACGAAGCGCACATTTGGCGTGAAGATCGAACGAACGCGGGCATCGTCGACTGCATCGAGCGAGATCACGTCATTGGTGACCTTCTCCATGGTTTGCATGAAGTTCTTGTTGAACATGTTGCCGTTCTTGTCCATCACCGCGACAAGCACACGGTTAGCGCCACCAAACTCCTGCTCGTAATCGATGAAGGTCTTCATGAACTCGTGGTCGAGCGGAATCTGTTTCTTGAATCCAGCATCGACGCGCAACTGCGCGGCAAAGAACAGCATCACCGCGGTCACCAGCGCGAACAGCGCCAGCACCAACATGCGGTTGCCGAAAATGAGTTGTTCCAGTGCACGGCCGAAGGCGCCTTGATTGCTGTTACCGATCATTGCGATTCTCCGTCACGGCTCAGGGTTGAAAGAAACTGACGCCGGTCTCGCCGACGACCGTGTATTCGCCGGGTCCGAGGACCAAGACCGAAGACAGCACCGCACTGTCTGGATGAGTCGTGGCGAGAAAGTGGGCGCTGTCGCTGCTGCGCGACAGCACGATGCCATTGCCGCCGACCAGAACCGTCGAACCGTCAGCGCCTGTGGCGCCGCCCATCAGACTCAATTCGGTGGCGGTCTCACGCTTGTTCCACGTGCTACCAAGATCGTCTGACTCGAATACATTTCCGCGTAAACCGAAGCAGAGCACGTGATCGCCCGCACCGCCGATCACGCCGAACATTGAACCTTCATACGGCAACTGGATGCGCTGCCACGTGGCGCCACCATCCAAGGAGCGGAATGCAGCACCACGTTCCGCAACGACAAACAAGTTTCCGTTGCCGGTTCGAGCGATTCCGTTGAGATGTGGATCGGTCTCTTCATCGAGATCGAGATCGGCCGCATCAAAATTCCAGCTATCGTCATCCAAGGATGGCGCAGCAGCGCCTTGAGCGAGTTGTTCTTCGGTCGGCGCTGCGGCATCACCGCGATTCAAAATATCGACGTAGTTCCAGGACTCGCCACCGTCATCGGTGCGCAGCAGGGTGGCGTAGGCGCCGACTGCAAATCCGTGATCGGCATCGGTGAACAACACGTCCAGCAGCGGTGCGCCGTTGCGCGGATCAGGGTTATTGCGATCGAATAGGACAACGCGCTTGCGCGCCCAAGTCAAACCACCATCGTCCGACCGCAACACAATGCTGTCGTGGCCGACCGCGAATACCCGCGGACCGACCGCTGTGACCGCTGTGAGAGTGGAACGTGTCGGCACGTGTTCGATCTGCCGCCATCCATCACGGCGAGTTTCGCTAACGAGGATGTGGCCACGCTCTCCGACCGCGACTGCGCGATCACCAGCGTCGACGATGTCGAGTATCAACGACGACATCACCCGCGGCATCACCTCCGCCTCCAGAATGGACGGATCGTCGGCACTCGGCACGACCGCTACCGGCGCTGCAGTCTCGTCTTGCGCCCTCAATCCCAATCCGCACACGAGTGCGAGCAATCCCGCGGCGATTCCGCCGACGCGCAATGTGGTCTGTTTCATCGATGAACCCTTGACTACCTGTCCAGCCCCATAAAACAAAAGGCCGACCGCCCCGATGATCGGAACGGCCGGCCCGAGCGAGTAACGTGCGACCCCTTCAGCGAATGCCGCGCTGACGCAACGACTGCGGCGAGAAATTTTCCGGCGCAGTGCGGAAGCCGAAGTCGATCGTGGTCTTTTCTTCGTTGTCGAGCAGGCCCGAGATATAGCGTCCCGACTGCAAGTCGTGGTGCGTCTCGATCGTTGCCCAGTAAGTCGGCACTTCGTAATAGTTGATCGATGGCGCTTCCGAGTAACGCCACAGGCCACCGCGGCCATCGTAATGATCGATCGCGACGATCTGATAGCTGTCCTCGTCGAGATAGTAGGTACGGCGGCTGTTGATATGGCGCATGCCCTTCTTCAGCGTCGCATCGACCACCCACACGCGATGCAGTTCGTAGCGGAGCAGATCAGGATTCAAATGGCCGGGGCGCACCAGATCCTTCAGCTTCACGGTGTTGCTGTGTGCCTTGTAGGAGTTGTATGGGACCAACATTTCCTTCTTGCCGACCAACTTCCAGTCGAAGCGGTCCATCGCACCATTGAACATGTCGGTCATGTCATTGGTACGCAGGCCGTCTGTCGCGGTACCCGGATTGTCGTAGGCCACATTCGGAGCGCGTCGCACACGACGCTGTCCCGGGTTGTAGATCCACGCCTGACGCGGCTGCGCGCTGGAGTTCAGCGTTTCATGCACGAGCAACACGTTGCCCGCGAGACGTGCCGGCGAGACCACTTCCTGGAAAAAGTACAGGAGAATGTTGTTGATGTTCTCGGTGGTTGCACCCTTACGGTAGTACAGACCGAGGAACTCTTCCTCAATACGAATCGGCGTATACGCGCCGGTCGCAGTCGGAGCAACCTGATTGGCGTAACGCTTGCCGCCAGTGCTCTTGTACTTCAGCTTGTGGTTCCACATCGGCTCGAAGCCGTTCTGCGGAATCGGGAAGGGGAAGCCGAGCGACGCGCCCTGCACACCTTCGCCGTTTCCAACCAACTTGGCCGAGGTCGCGTTCGCGAGGGTGGCGTTGTACACCTCCTGCGGGAACGACGCCGAGCGACGCGTTGGATAGATATTCATCTTGAACGTCTTGTATTTCGCGAACATCGCCAACTGACCCGGCGTGAGCTTGGTCGAGTAGTCCTTGGCATTTTGCGGCGTGATCGCAAACAGCGGCTTGTCCGCCGCGAACGGATCAGGATGGAACATACCGGCACGATAACCCGCCGGTGGGCGCGTGATACCCCCGGTCCAAGCCGGGATGGTGTTGTCTTTGTTGCCTGCGGTTTCTGCACCGACGGGCGTCAAGTCCTTGCCGAGGCGAGCCGCCTGATCGGCGGTGACACCTGCCTGTGCTGCGCTGGCCATGGCGAGGGCTGTAGCCGCCGCCAAGATACCGTTTCGGATCTGTCGCATGGATCTCCCTCCGTCAGAACGAATACTTGACCGTGAACGAAACAAAGTCACGGTCGTGAATCAGGTTCAGATGACCGGCGCCGCGGAACTCGGTGTAGCTGAAGTCTGCTGCCCATTGATTCAGATAGGTCGCTTCGACGCCCACGGTGAGCGACTTGCGGCCTTCCAAGAAATTGCCGCCTGGCCCAGGAGTGATGCCGTTGACGTCGTGGTTGAATGCGACGCGCGGCGACATGTTGAACGGCGAGCCAAACACGTTGTTGTAATCAGCACGGGCCGCGAGGCGATAACCCCACGAGAAGCGCGTCGGGAAGCCATCACACTGCGAGACTGGATTGACCAGCGCGCCGCCGTGCAGCAGATCGCCACCACAACCGGTATCGGTGCCGTCACCCTGATAGCGCAACAAGTCCGGCGACGGCAGATCCCACACTTCGGTACCGCCGAATTCAGCGACCGTCGCGATCTGCTGTGCGCCCAGCCAGTTACCGGGGCCGAACGCCTTGGTCATCGTGAACTGCAACTGGCTCACTTCATGACGTTCCCAGCCACGCACATAGTCGCCCGGACCGTATTCACCGAGCTGGCTGATGAAGCGGTTGCCTGGCGCCGGAATGAACTGATTCAGGGGACTCAGTGCCGAGAACAGCAACTCGACGTCATCGAATTGAAGTGGTGTGTTGTCGCGATAGGACAACTCACCCTGCAACGCGATGCCGGTGTCGCCGAGCGTCGTATTGAAGCTCATGCCGTACATGTGAATGTCTTCGGGGTACTCGACGATGTAGCGGCCAGAGTTTGGCGAAGTGCTGGTCACTGCGTAACCGGACAACAGCGGCAAACGGCTGTGATAATTCATGAAGAAGAAGCCGAACTCAGTATCGTTCAAGGCTGGCGAGAAATAACGCAACGCCAAACCATACTGACCGTCGTCGCTCGCGTAATCGTCCTGCAGGCGCGGAATCGCCTGAATGCATGAAGCGCGTTCCAACTGGTTGCTGGAATAGGCCAATACATTGCCGCAATTTGCGAAGTTTGACGGCTCGTCAGCACGGCCGAAGCCGAGCATCAAGAAGTCCGCACCGAGTGTGCCGAAGTCGTTGGTGCTGAAGTAGGTGCCCGCAGGATCCGGCTCAGTCTGCTCGAACTCAAGCAGATACAGCGCTTCGATCGACAGATTCTCGTTGAACGCAAACGAACCTTGGATCATGTCGACCGGCAGGAATGCTTCCTTCAACTCGGCACCGGCCACACGTAGCTTGGAGACGTCGATCGGGTTCACGATATTGATGCCGTTCTGGATGAACGTGCTCTCACCCCAACTCACGGCTTGGCGACCGAGGCGAATTGATGCCTCATGACCGCTAATGTCCATGCTGTGGAAAACGAAGGCGTCAAGCAAGGTCAGGCGTGTGCCAACCTTTTCCTTGGCGACTTCGGTGAGGCTGGAACGATCGGCATTTTCCCAGTCGTAGAAATAACTGGCGCGCGCAAATGCACCCCAGTTTTCCTTGTAGTTCAGACTGAACTCACTGGTCATCTTGAACGCGTTCGAGAACAGATCGCCATCGTCGTAATTGAGGTTGCCGTCGTCGCCGTTCACCAAGAAACGACCGGGTGCATTGATCTGGTCGGTTAGCGGTGTAGCCGCCACCAGCGGGTTGATATTGGCGAGCCCGATCAACTCCGGATCGCGCGCCTGCAGACGCATCGATGCGCCGTAGGAGAGCGTGGTATCGATTGTGCCGTTCCAGTCGCCACTGCTGAATTCGATAGCGTGGGCCGGGGCCACGAACGCACTGGCGAGCGCCAGTGAGATCGCGGTTCCCAGCGTGCGACGGCGCGCGTGCTTGGCATTGAGGTAGGTCATGGAAGTTCGCTCCGCTTCTGCGTCGTCTTACTGGGTACGGATCACGGACGTGTCCGTGATCTGCACGGCTTGGCCGTTGCTCACGATCATGCTCGCCATCTGGGTCTGCATCTCGACCGTCGCACTCGCCGATGCAGCCGGGCTGAGCAACGAGCCGTGGTCACCGGCGGTAAATCGCACGGCACCGCGAATAGCGGCCGCCTGCGAACTAGCCGTCAGCGTGCTCAAGTTGAGCGCACGAATCAGCGGTTCGGTGCCGGACAACGGCGCACCGGCGACCGAGTTCGGGATCACCTGGTCCGACAGAACCGCACCGCCACCAACGACTTCGTGCAGAAGGATCTTGTCCCCTGACGCAATCGATGCGGTGGCGAAGTTCATCGGATCAGCCGAATCGACAGCCTGCTGTGCTGCACCGAGGAACTGGTCGAAGCTCGGCGTGCCTGCGGTGATGCCCGACGCCGCTAGTCCAGCGCGAATGCGTGGACCGAAGGTCGCGGAACCATTCAACATCTGAGCGATGCCGCCACCCGGCACCGAGAGCACCGCAGTCGACACCGTCGGTTCCAGGGTGACGAAGTTCAGGCCGACGATCGACCCGAGCGACTGACCGACGAAGAAGACGCGTGAACCGTCGAAATCCGGTGTCGCATCGCCGTCGACTGACATCGTCGGAATAGTCTTCGCCAGGGTGAACAAGTCAGCGACCGCTTGGCGCAGGTTGTCACGTGACGTGAGCAGGCTGGACAGGTTGATCGTGTAGGTTCCCGAACCATCGACGATGCCGTCCGGGCCAGAAGCACCGGTCGTGTTGTTGCTGAAGTCGAGGTCGAAGGTACGCTCATTCGCGATCGCACCAAACGGCGTGTTCTCGATATAGAAGCCGTTGATGCCCGGATCGATCGAACGGATGCCGTGCAGCGGCTGATCGATCGCGACCACCGCATAGCCTTGGGACGCCATCGTTGCCGAGATCGCCAGTGCATCGGCGCGGTTACGGGTGATGCCGTGCTGGAAGATCACTACCGGCCAACCTGCAGCGGGCTTGGTTCGCCCGGATGCTGCATTCGGCACCGTCGCGAGCACCGGAATCACCTGCGTCGACTTCGCGACCGGAATCGGATTCGCATAGGTCAAGTTCGTCGATGTCGGGTCGAGTCCGAGGGTGTTGAACGGTGCGGTATAGCCACCCGCCGCAGCCTTCCAGTTGCCGGTCAGCGGACCGGTCGGGTTCTGCGCGGTCGGGGCATCCAGGTAGTAGGCCACCGGCATGACGCCAATGATGATGTCGGCGATCGGCGGCAGACCAGCGGCTGCAATCGTCAAACCGCTCGGCACCAGCGTGGCCGCACTCGCAGTGGTGATCGAACGTACTGCGCTCAGCACCGGCGTGATGCTTTGCGTCGTTGCCGTCCAAGTGACCACGATTTCGCTGCGCGGGATGCCCTGCGAGACCGCAGCCGCTTCATGCGAGTTAGTGATCAAACGCAACGGTTCCAGCGAGCACGCGCTCGCAACCGGTAGCAACGGGTCGGTCGATTGCGCAACTGTCGGGCAGGTCGGTCGACCGGTCTGACTGACCGGTGTGATCAGCGGACTGGTGCGCTGGGTCAGAAAGTAGGTCTGGTCAGGTGTTGCATCGTTGCCGTTGACATCCTTGACGTCGTCGGTGACCACGGCCATGTATGAGCTGAGTTGCTCAAGCGCCTTGGTCGGAACGATCGCAATCGTCTTGCCGGTGGCATCCGAAGGCGCCTGCACTACGGCGAATTCGCTGGCAGCCAGTTCACGCTGGACACTGAGTACTTGGCGCGTGCTCGGATTGATCGAAACCTTGAAGATGCGGATCGACTGCCCGGCCACCAACGTGTTTGCACGTGGCGCCACCGACAGATTGAAGCGCCAGGGCGCGACCGTCGACCAGCCATCGAGTGCATTGATAGTACGTACCGGCCCATTGGCCGCATTGTTGGGATCAGACGGTACCGGCAGCGACGCATTAAGCGTCAAGTCGGTAGTGCCCGAAAACGCCAGATCGGTCGGGAACGGCACGGCACCCGTGGTCGGGTTGAATACCGCTGTGATCACACCGGTTACGAGCGAACCATCGTCGTTGCGAGACACGGGTGCATCCACCGCGCGCGGGCTGTTGCTGCTGCTACTGCACGCCGCGAGTAGCGCGGACGACAAGGCAGTCGCCAAAATGAGTCGGGCCTGCATGCTTGCTTCCTTCATCAGGGTCATCGGGAGCGCTTCAAACGCGCGTAGGTATCATAGGTAGGTGCTTCAACCGATTGCAACGCAATTCTCACAATCTTTTGCTGCGTTGCAGCACACAAGGAATACGATTTGAGCATCGAGTCCGCACCATCGCGCACTGTATCTCACCGCCTTTGCGTCATCGTCCCGGTGTTCAACGAATCCGCTGTTCTGTCACTGCTGATGCCACGTCTCGATGCCGCATTGGCGACGATCGCGGCTGATGTGCGCGTGCTTTTTGTCGACGATGGGAGCACCGATGCGACACCGCAGGAACTGGCCCGCATCGCAAACAATGATGCGCGCGTGGGCGTGTTGCGTCTGGCGCGCAACTTCGGTAAGGAAGCAGCGATGACCGCCGGGCTCGACCATGCCGATGCCGATGCGGTGGTGATTATCGATGCCGACCTGCAGGACCCACCGGAAGTCATCCGCGAGTTCTGGTCGCAGTTCGAACTAGGCGCCGATGTCGCCTATGGTGTGCGCATATCGCGTGCCGGTGAGTCTTGGCTGAAGCGGATCACTGCGGCCACGTTCTATCGCCTGATCGACCGCATGAGCGACACTCCGATCCCGCGCGATACCGGCGACTTCCGGCTGCTATCGCGACGTGCCGTCGATGCCCTGCGACAGTTGCGCGAACGCCATCGCTTCATGAAGGGTCTGTTCGGTTGGGTCGGATTCAAGCAAGTAGCGGTGCGCTATCACCGTGAGCCACGGGCAGCAGGCGCGAGCAAGTTCAATTTCTGGAAATTGTGGAACTTCGCGCTCGAGGGGATCACCTCGTTTTCGACGGTACCGTTGCGTATCGCAACCTGGATCGGCTTGATGACAGCACTGGTCGCGTTCATTTACGGCACAGTGATCATCGCTAAAACCTTGATCTACGGCGAGCCGGTGCGTGGCTATCCCAGTCTGATGTCGGTGATGTTATTTCTCGGCGGCACGCAGTTGGTGGCGCTCGGCATCATCGGCGAATACCTCGGCCGCATGTACGAAGAGAGCAAACGGCGGCCGCTGTACCTGATCAGTGAATCGACAAACATGGCGCCACCGCTACCGAAACACGTCTAAATTGGTGCGATCCAGTCGCCACGCAGCGGGACAAATCCGCGTGGGGCGACACCACAAACGCGCCAAACATCGTCGTCCCCAGCGCATTGGTCGATGACGGCGCGGCTCAAGGCTGCGGCCGCAGCGATGCCTATTTGTGCACCGAGCCGTCCCGACACCGACAACACGCTGCGCGGCACTGGCAAGCGAACGACGCGCGCGCCAGAACTGCGCGCTACCCGCGTCAGTACTTCCGCAAGCGGCAGACATTCTCCACCGCCCGCTGCGAGCACCGCACCAGTCACGTCAGTACGCGGGAGTAGCGCGAGGCATAGCGCCGCGAGATCGTCGGCGTGCACCGGCTGACGCAAGCCCGACGCACCCGACGGCACGATCGCCATGCCGCGCTGCGCTGCAGTGCGTGCATAGGGGGTCAGGCTGTGATCGAGGCCGGTACCCCAAATCAGGGTCGGGCGCAGGATCGTGCAGGCGATCTCGTGCTGTTGCGCAAACGCGAGCAAATCACCTTCGCTATCGCGCAGTCGTGCCGCGAGGTCACGCTCGCTGGAGGATGGTGAATGTTGTTTGTGCAACGCGCTCATCGAACTTAATGCAACGATGCGCTGCAAGGCACCCGGACCCACACGCCGCAGCCAGGCCACGCATGCATCGAGCGGCCCAGCGCTGAGCAACTGTGTGTGGTCCGGCGCGTCTTCGCTCTCCCACAGGTCGATCAATCGCCAGCTTGCGCGTTGCGGTGAAGACCATGTCGGAGTCGATCGCGCGCAGGCAACGACGTCTCCGCGCAACCGTTGCAGCAGGAAATAGCCGACCTGCCCGCTCGCACCGAGCAGCAGCGGCGTCGACGCTGTTTGCATTAACTGTTGAAGCGCACGAGCTGAACGATGCGCGAAGGCAAATTACGAATACGTGCCATCAGCGAATCCTGGACCTGTGGCCCACTCTGCGGCACCGCCGCAGCGGCACTCAGCGAAAAACGTTGGATCGCACGCGGATTGCGCTTGAGCTTCCAATACCGGCTAATCGCGGCATCGACGCTCAACCGGCACGAACCCATACGCACCGGCTTGATCAGCATGCGGTAGACCTGCCCCTCGTTGATCAATTCCATCGCCAGTTGCGCATTGGCACGCTCGGTGATGACCACGGTGGCGATATGCGGATGATGCACCTTCAACGCCTTGAGCAGCCCGGTCAGATCGCCGGCACTGGTTTCGGTTTCCGAGATCACCACACCGGTTTCGTGCTGCTCGAGGATCTGCAGTGCACGCTCGGCATTATTCGCAAAACGTACTTGGTAATGCGATTGCAAAATCTCGCGTAGGCGCTGTTGGGTGAGCGGATCGTCCTCAAGCACGAGCACACCGACTTGTCCGCGCGCCTCTGCTGCATCTTGCTCGCTAATTGCGTCAGCCGTGATCACCGGCGCGACGCGCGCGATACGCGCCGCGTCGAACACCAAGATACGCAGATCGGCGTTGTCCCACGGCTTGTTGACGTAACGAAATACTTCACCCTCGTTGACTGAGCCGAGCACAGCCTTGAGGTCGGCATAGCCGGTCAACAGGATACGCATCGTCCGCGGTGCCTAGGTCTTCATTTCGCGCAGCACATCGACGCCTTGCATTTGCGGCATCCGCTGATCGCAAATCACCACGTCTGGATCGAACTTGGCGGCCATCGCGACCGCTTGACGCGGGTCGTTGCACGGTTCGACCTGACAGTCGCGAAACAACGCCTTGAGCGCACGGGTAATGCGCGCCTCATCGTCGATGCAGAGCAGGCGCAGCGGTTTGTCGACGAAAATGTCGTCCATGTCATGCAGCCTTGGCGGCCGGCTTCTGCGCCAGCGGCAGTTCGACGAAGAAGGTTGTGCCCTTGCCGACTTGCGACTTCACACGGATTGCGCCGCCGTGGCCTTGGATGATCTTGTGCACGATCGACAGCCCAAGTCCGGTGCCTTCGCCGACCGGCTTGGTGGTGAAGAAGGGGTCGAAAATCTTCGGCAATACGTCGTCGGGAATGCCACTGCCGGTGTCTTCGAAGCTGACCTCGACAAAACTCGACTTGGTGACCGACCGGATAGTCAGCGTACCCTCGTCGCCCATCGCCTGTGCCGCATTGGTGATCATGTTCAGGAATACCTGGTTGATCTGCGAGGGCATGCATTTCACCTTTGGCACGTCGCCGAGTTCTTCAACAACGGTGATGCGGTCGCGTAACTGGTGTCCGGCGATGGTCAGCGCACTGCGCACACTGTCATTAAGATCGATCGTGTCCATACCATCGCGGTCGACACGCGCAAAACCCTTGAGGTTCAATACCAAGCCGCTCATCTGCTTCAAGCCGGTGGTCGAATCCTCAAGCAACTCACGTGCCTCGTTCAATGTCGTCGCCTTGGCCAACTCGATGCGCGCCTTTTGGATGGCCGCCTTGGCGCGATCCACCATCGAGGCGTCGAGCGTCAGCATTAAGTCGACGCCGGTCATGACCTTGGTCACTGCAGCTTCGTATTCACTGAGTAGATCACTGACCACTTCGACATTGCTTTTGACGAATCCGAGCGGCGTGTTGATCTCATGCGCAACGCCGGCAACCATCTGCCCGAGCGAGGCGAGCTTGGTCGTATGGATCACTTGCGCTTGTGAGGCCTCACGCTTCTTCGCCTCTTCCTCGCTGTTCGACATACTGCCGCGCAGCTTTCGTTCGCGCAGGAAAAAGTAGACCGCTGCCGCGAGAGCGAGCACGGTGGTGGTTGCGAGTATTGCCGTCATCATGTCGCGGTGTGTCCCTCGCCGCCGGCCAGCAGCCTGAGGCAGTATAGCGATCGTTCCGGTTGTCGCCAGCGAGCATGGCGGTCCTTGTTCCGGCATTCCTTGATCCAGTTGGCCGAATCGATGAGCGAAGAATCTGCTGCAACACCAGCGCCGCTGCGGCGGTTGATATTGTGGTTGGGACCGACCGCGGGCACCGCCGTCGCCCTGTGGTTACATGCGCACGGCGACAGCACGGCGCTCGCGGTCACGCTCGGGTGCTTGGTCTGGGTCGCGCTCTGGTGGTTGTTTGAGCCGGTGCCGGCGGCGTTTACAGCGCTGATTCCGATGAGTGTCTTGCCGATGGCCGGCGTGATTAGCCCGAAGCAGGTCGCCGAGGCGTTTGGCAATGAACTGATCTTGCTGATGATGGGCGGCTTCATGATGGCCGCAGCACTGGAGCGCAATCACGCCCATCGCCGCTTGGCTCTCGGCATGGTGCGGTTATTCGGCGGCCACAGCGGCCGACACTTACTTTGGGGCTTCGTGTTCGCGACCGGCCTGATCAGCATGTGGATCAGCAACACCGCGACCACTTTGATGATGTTGCCGGTGGCGATGGCCATCCTCGAGGACTACCGCGACGACCGCTTGCGCGTGCCGCTCATCCTCGGCATCGCCTATGCCGCCAGCGTCGGCGGTTGGGGCACACCCATCGGCACGCCACCGAATCTGGTGTTCATGCACGTCTACGAGCAGACCACCGGCAGTCGTATGGGCTTCCTCGAATGGATGCGCTTTGGCATACCGATCGTGGCGTTGTTCCTGCCGCTGCTTGCGCTATGGCTGGGCCGCCATCTGGGTGGATCTCCAGCCGCGGAAATACCGAAACTCGGGCCATGGCATCGTTCGGAACGGCGCGTGCTGATGGTGTTCACGCTGATCGTCGCGGCATGGATTTTCCGCAGTGAACCGTTCGGTGGATGGAGCGGGTACTTCCAGCTGCCGGGCGTGAATGACGCCAGTATTGCCCTGTTCGGCGTGCTGCTGATGGGCGTGATCCCCGATGGCCGTGGCAGCACCTTGATCGACTGGCCCACGGCGGAACGCGTGCCATGGGCCGCGCTGGTGCTGTTTGCGGGCGGTATCGCGCTGGCGACGGCATTCCAGACCAGTGGCCTTGGTGATCGCATCGTCGACGCACTCGGCGGTTTGCGCGACTGGCCGGCCTGGTTGCTGATTGTCGGCATTTGCCTCGGCGTCACCTTGCTTTCGGAGATCGCCAGCAACACCGCGACCGCCGTGCTGCTGATGCCGATTCTGGCGGTCACGGCCACCGCTAGCGGCCTCGACCCAGCCTTGCTGATGGTGCCGGCGGTGCTGGCCGCGAGCTGCGGCTTCATGCTGCCGGTGGCGACTGCGCCCAATCTCGTCGCGTATGGCACCGGCATGGTGCCATTACGACGCATGTTGCGCGAAGGCGTCGTACTCGATTTGATCGGGGTCGCCGTGCTCTCCGGCGCCTGCATCGTGTTGTTCTGGCGCTGAGGCTCAGAACCGCGGTAGCAGCAGCCAGAGCATCCAGCCGATGTAGGCCAACACCAAGACCAGACCCTCACGCCGCGATACCACGGCGTCGCCTCGGATCATCGGAAAGAACGCGACGGCAAAGGCGAGCAAAGCCGGAATCTCGACATGTAGCAACGAGGTCGTCAGCGCAATCGGACGACCCAGTGCGATCAAGCCGATGACCAGCAGCAGATTGACTACGCTCGACGCCACTGCCGATCCGACCACGACATTGCCATGCCCACGCGCTGCCGCAACGATCGATTTTGCGAGTTCCGGCAAGGCCGCACCCAGCGCCAACACGCTCAGGCCGATCCAGAGTTCGTTCATGCGGAAGTGCGCGGCGATATCGACCGCAGCCCCAACGCTTCGCCATGCGCCATAGCCGAGCAGGCCCAAACCGACGACGATGCGAAGGAGATTACGCAGGATCTCGGTCTGGGTATTCGCGGCGTAGGCAAGTTCCTTGCGTACCGCTTCCGACTCCTGCACCGAGCTGCGCTTGACCAACCAGCCGAATGCCGCGGCGGTCAGCAGCAACAGGCTGCCATCGATCTGACCCAAGCTACCGTCTTGACCCATCAGCAACAACGCTGCGGTGGCCGCAATCAACACCGGCAAGGCAACGCCGAGCATACGGAAGCTGGTCGCAAGTGGCTTGACCAAGGCTGACACACCGATGATCAAGCCAAGATTGGTGATGCAACTGCCAATCACCGTGCCGACCGCGAGCGCATCGTGACCTCGCACGACGGCGACAACCGCGATCGTCAGTTCGGGAACCGACGCACCGACTGCAACGACGGCGAGTCCGGCCGAGAATCCACCGACACCGCGACCCTGCGCCAGCCCGGACGCGCCTCGCAAAAAGGAGTCAGCACCGAACATGACCAAAACCAGGCCGAGCAACAGCAAACCGTAAGTTTCGAGCATCGTCTCAACCGCATCGCGACAAGGCCGTGCAGGATAGCCGCGGCAGCACGGTCGCGGCAAAAGCAGCCGACCGTGTGGCATTGATTGGCTAGCGCCGTGGCCACGCAACGGTACCCGCCAGACTCAGCAATTCGGCGCGATAACCGTCCGGTACCCGAGCATGATCGCGCGGTTGCAACGCAACTTACCCACAGATCGTCCGCTCGCGGCGGGACTTACCGAACTTAGCTCATGATGAATTTATAACATTGCTGTAAATTACTGTTTTACAACAATTATTATGGAACTCATCTGATCTGCTTGCGTTGTGACAGCGGAGCTGCTCCAGCCCGTACTGCCGACGCCGCGAGGTTCAGCCCACAGAGTTATCCACAGGGTGGAGGTGCACCTGAACCTTGCCCGCGAGCCGCCCGAGATCACGCCTGTCTGCAATTTCGCGCCGCGACTACACTAGGCGGCCTTTTTCCCTGATTTCGAGCCATTCTGTGAAAGACATTCTGACCGGCCTCGTGCATGGTGCACTGGACCAACTGCGTGCCGACGGCCGCATCGTGCTCGACGTCCTGCCCGAGATCACCTTCGAGCGCACCCGCGCCAAGGAATTCGGCGATTTCGCGTGCAACATCGCGATGCAGCTGGCTAAGCCGCTCAAACGCAAGCCGCGTGAGATTGCGGAACTGATCGTCGCCAGCCTGCCCGCACATCCCTCGCTCGCGAAAGTCGAGATCGCCGGACCCGGGTTCCTGAATTTCTTCGTCGCCAGCGCCACGTTGCAGCAGGTTGTCGTGCGCGTACTTGATGACGAACGCTACGGCTTCGCAGCCAAGGATTCACGCGAATCGGTGCAGGTCGAGTTCGTATCGGCCAATCCCAACGGTCCGTTGCATGTCGGTCATGGCCGCGGCGCTGCCTACGGATCAACGCTCGCAAACCTGCTCGAAGCCGGTGGCTACAAGGTCAGTCGCGAGTACTACGTCAACGATGCTGGCCGGCAGATGGATATCCTCGCGATCTCGGTCTGGCTGCGCTATCTGGAACTCGGCGGCGAGATCATTCGTTTCCCGGACAATGGCTACAAGGGCGACTACGTGCGCGGCGTCGGGCGCGATCTGCGCCTCGCCGCCGGCAGCGAATTGCATCACCCGATCGCGACGGTGTTTGCCGACATTCCTGCCGACGAAGGCCAGGGCGGCGACAAGGAAGCGCATGTTGACGCACTGATCGTGCGTGCGCGGCAACTGCTTGGCGATGCCAATTATCGTCGTCTGTTCGAAGCCGGACTCAAGGCCTGTCTCGACGACATCAAGCAGGATTTGGGCGAGTTTCGCGTCTTCTACGACCAGTGGTTCTCAGAGCGCTCGCTGACGACCAGTGGTGCGGTACAACGCGCCATCGACGTGTTGACCGACAAGGGCCACATGTACACGAAGGACGGCGCACTCTGGTTCCGTGCGACGAGCTTCGGCGACGAGAAAGACCGCGTGGTGCAGCGCGAGAATGGCGCGACCACGTATTTCGCCTCCGATATCGCCTACCTGCTGAACAAGTTCGACCGTGGCTACGACCGCGCGATCTACGTGTTCGGTGCCGACCACCACGGTTATGTGGCGCGTCTGAAAGCGGCCGCACAGGGTCTTGGCGTCGATCCGGAGCGACTGGAGATCAAGTTGGTCCAGTTCGCAATCTTGTTCGAGGGTGGTGAGAAGGTTCAGATGTCGACGCGTGCTGGCCAGTTCGTCACCTTGCGCGACCTGCGCCGCGAAGTCGGCGTCGATGCTGCGCGGTTCTTCTACGTGATGCGCAGTCACGACCAGCACCTCGATTTCGATCTGGATCTGGCCCGTTCGCAGTCGGTCGATAATCCGGTCTATTACCTGCAATACACACATGCGCGCTTGTGCGGCTTGTTCCGTCAGGCCGTCGAAAAATCGTTGCCCTACGACGAAGCCACCGCGCGGGCATCGCTGGAACTACTGGGCGAAGCACAAGCACACGCCGTGCTCGAACAACTTGACCGCTTTCCGGAAGACTTGCGCGGCGCGGTCGAGATCCGCTCGCCGCACCTGGTCGTCGCGGCATTGCGCGAACTGGCGGCGCGCTATAACGCGTTCTACAACGGCCATCATTTTCTCGTCGACGATACCGCCCAGCGCTGCGCCCGCCTTGCACTCGCGGCTTGCGTTCGGCGGGTATTGGCGAACGGGCTCAGCATCCTCGGCGTATCCGCCCCGGAGACGATGTGATGGCGAAGCGTAGTTCGCAAGCGACGATGCGCTCGGGCAATGGCGGCGCCAAGCAGATCCCTTGGTGGATCTGGTTTCTCGGCGGTCTGTTCTGCGGCCTAGGCCTTTCGGCGTTGGTATTGATGAAACAGTGGGCACCGCAGTTACGCGACAGTGCCACTGCGACCACATCGCCCGCCGCCCCGACCAATACCCCGGCGCCCGCCGAGGACAAACCGAAGTACGACTTCTACAGCGTGCTGCCGGAGATGGAAGTGGTCGTGCCAGACGCTGAAGTGAAATCGGCTGCCAATGCACCAGTTGCGGCGACGCCGACGCCGAATGCCGGCAGTGGCACGCAACGCTTCATGCTGCAGGCGGCGTCGTTCCGGAGCAGCGCCGATGCCGATACGCTGAAGGCCAAGCTGACCTTGATGGGCGTCGGCGCCGGCGTTTCCGTACAAGCGGTGAACGTGAACGGCACCGAGTATTTCCGCGTCCGCGTCGGCCCATTCCCAGACCTGCGCGGCGTCGACGCTGCCAAGCGCACGCTTGAGTCGAATGGCATCAGCGCGATTGCGTTGCGCGAAAACGCACCGTAACTGTTGATTGCGAGTTAGGGTCGCGAGTTGGGGCTCGCTCCTGCAGTTTGGTCGGCGATGGCGCTATTCGAAGCTATCGCGGAAGATGGAGCCGTTACCGGTGATGCTGGTGAAGCGAAATGCGCCACTGCTTTGTGTGGCGAGATAAAGATTGCCATCGAGGTCTTCGCCAAAGCCAATGGGTCCGCCGGCGGCGAGGATTGGCGCGGTCGGACCGGTCGCCCAGCGCGTGGCACTGAATCCGGACGGCGAAGCACCATCCGGCTTGCCGAAGAAGATTTCGCGCGAACAGTAGTCGGCGTAGACAATCATGCCTTGGAACTCGGTGATCGGCCCACGATAGCGATAGCCCCCAGTGATCGAGCACTTGCCGGATGCCGGTGCCACGCTACCGTGGTTGTAGTTGAGGATCGGCAGCGTTCCGAACGCGCACGAGTCGACGGCCCCGCCCGAAAACGTCTGGCGCCCCTCACAGACACTCCAGCCGAGGTTTTGCGGACCCGCGCCGAACGGAATCAGATCCACTTCTTCCCAGGTGCCTTGCCCGACGTCACCGACCAGCATGTCGCCATTGTCGCGGTCGAAACTGAAACGGAATGGATTGCGCATGCCCGTGTGATAGATCTCGTCACAGGTGCTGCTGGTGCCAACGTGCGGATTGTCGACGGGAATCCGGTACTGAGCGGTCTGCCCGGTCGCCGTGCCGCACATTTCTGCGCTGGCATTCGGCGTAGTGCCATCGACATCGATACGCAGGATCTTGCCCAACAGGAAGTAGTTCGGCGCCGTGCCGCTCGCGCAATTCGCCGGATTGCTATCGGCCGGCTTGCGCCACAGACATTGGGCGAAGCCGTGCGGATTGTTTTGCGGTCCGCCATCACCCATGGAAATGTAGAGGAAGCCGTCCGGGCCGAACTGCAACGCACCACCGTTGTGATTCGACGCCATGTCGCCGATCGTCACCAGCACCCGTCGCGTCAGCGGATCGACGCTGTTCGCCGTCGGCGGCGATGCGGTGTACTCGACAGTGAGTTGATCAGCCGAACTGCCGATGTTGCCGCCGCCGGCCGCACGCGTGTGTTGCACGTAAAAGCGGCCGTTGCTGGCGAAGTCTGGATGCAGCGCGATGCCAAGCAGTCCTTGTTCGCCCGACGTGCTCACTGGAACCGTGAGATACGGCGTCGCGTCCACAGTATTGGTACCACTGCGGTAGATATAGATGTTGCCAGACCGCGAGACCACGAACAGTCGCCCGCTGCCGTCGTTCGGCTGCGCAAACGCGATCGGTTGTGCCACGCCGGGCAGATTCAACGGAGTGAGCGTCAAGTCAGCAGGCACGGTCTGAGCCGTTGCAGCAAACGCGCCGGCGAAGGTGGCAAGGATCAGGACGACACGGGTACTCAACGACATGGCATAGCTCCGGTTCAGCGCCGCAGCCTATGGCCGCAGCGATGGCGCGAGTGTAGCTATTCTGACAAATTGCAACGTGCACCGAGTCGCATGACGCCACATCAGGATCGCGCGGCGCGTTTCAGCCGAATCAACCCCGAGGTGTCGTCATCGCCGCGACCTTCGGCCATCAGCGTCGCGTAGTTCGCCAGCGACAGATCGACGATGTCGTGGTTGACGCCAGCCGCGATGGCGAGCTCGCGCACGATGTTCAAGTCTTTGTGCAGCAACTGCAGTTTGAAGCCGACCGCAAATTCATCGCGCAGCATGGTCGCACCGCGCTTGTCCATGAACCAGTTCGCCGCGGCGCCGGCACCGAGTGTCGGCAGCAACAACTCGGGATCGAGTCCGAGTGCGTCGCCGAGCGCCAAACCTTCGCAGACCGCCTGAGCAATCCCGGCAACAATCACTTGATTCACCGCCTTGGTGTTCTGGCCGGCACCGACATCGCCCATCCGCGTGATCTTCGCGGCGAAGGCATCGATCGCCGGACGCGCACGCGTCAGCGTTTCGGGGTCACCACCAGCCATCACGCTGAGCTTGCCGTTCTTCGCGCCTTCGACGCCACCAGACACCGGGGCGTCGATGAAGTCGGCGCCGACCGCGCGCAACAGGTCCGCGGCACGCTGCGCACTGGTCGAGGCGATCGTCGAGGTATCCACAAGCACGAAGCCAGGCCGGGCATTTTTCGCCAGTGCCTCGGCAAGGCCAAGCACGTCGCTGTCCGCGGTCACGCAACTAACGACGACATCGCAATGCACCGTGAGATCGCCGGCATCGGCAAACGCCTGCACCCCGGCGTGATTGTCGGCGAACCGCAACGCCTTCTCGTGAGTGCGGTTCGCTACCGCAACCAGCAGACCGAGTCGGTGCAAATGCCCGGCCATCGATGCGCCCATCGCACCCAATCCCACAAATCCCACTCGAAGCGTGCTCATGCGTGCGGCGTCTCTTCCAGGTAGGTATATGCGGTGAGGCCGGCTTCGAGATCTGCGGCAATGCGCCGAGCAAGATCGGCATCGATATTCGCCTGTGCAACTTTGGCCGCAAAGGCCGCACGCAGATCATCGATATCGAAGCCGACGTAGCCGAGCACGCGGTCGCAACTGTCGCCGCGACGCGCATTCGACAGACTGAACCCGGCGCCATCGACGCGCACATCAACGGTGTCGGTGTCGCCAAACAAGTTATGAATGTCGCCTAGCGTCTCTTGATAGGCACCAACCAGAAAGAAACCGAGGCGATAACTTTCGCCGGCACGCAAAGGATGCAGCGGCAGACTGGCATCAACGCCTTCGGAATCGACGTACTGATCAATGCGGCCATCGGAATCGCAGGTCAGGTCGGCGATCACACCGTAACGCGTTGGCTGCTCGTCGAGACGCTCGATCGGAACGATCGGGAACACCTGATCGATCGCCCAGATGTCCGGCATCGACTGAAACACCGAGAAGTTCACGAAGTACTTGTCGACCAACTTCTCGTTCAATTCGTCTAACGTCTCGCGGTGTGAACGCTCGTCCGACTTGAGCAGGCCACGCACGCGGTGAGCAATGGCGTAATAGAGGGCATCGAGCGCGGCGCGTTCCGCCAGCGCAATCTCGCCGTTTGCATACATCGCTTGGCCTTCGGCGAGGTAGTGCTGTGCTTCCTGGTAAAGCTCGAGTGCAGGGCGGCTATCGAGTGCGCTGTGAATCTCGCGCAAGTGGCGCATCGGCAACGGTTCTTTCGCTGCCACTACCGGCACGTGACCTTCTGGCGCAGTCTCGACCTCACTGACGTTCGCGACCAGCACGGCATGGTGCGCGGTCATCGCGCGGCCAGCCTCGGTGATCAGATGCGGTGCCTTCAGGCCATGTTCGCGACACGCCGCAGCGACCGGTTCGACAATCGTTGCGGCGTATTGTTCAAGGCCGTAGTTGATCGAACAGAAGCTACGCGAACGCGTGCCTTCATAATCGACGCCGAGGCCACCACCGACGTCCATGTAACGAATATCGAAGCCGAGCTTGTGCAGTTCAACGAAATAGCGCACCGCCTCGCGCATACCGCCGCTGATGTCGCGCACGTTCGAGATCTGCGAGCCCATATGGAAATGGACGAGCTTGAGCGCATGGCGCAAGCCTGCGGCATCTAGATCATCGAGCAACTCGGTGAGTTGACCGGGCGACAGGCCAAACTTGGCCTTGGCGCCACCGGTGTTTTGCCACTTGCCGGCACCGATCGAGACCAAGCGCATGCGCACGCCGAGCAGCGGGTCGACGCCGAGCGCACGCGCTTCCTCGATGACTAGTTTCAGTTCACTCGGCTTCTCGATCACGATGAATACGTCAAGGCCGAGCTTGCGCCCAATCAAGGCGAGGCGGATGTACTCGCGATCCTTGTAGCCATTGCAGATGACGATGCCGCCTTTCGACAGCGCCAGCACCGCGATCAGCTCCGGCTTCGAGCCGGCCTCGAGGCCAAAGCCGGCACCGCCGCTGGCAGCAAGCTCGCCGGCGACGCTGTGATTCTGGTTGACCTTGATCGGAAACACGGCGGTGTAGCCGCCATCGAACGCGGATTCGCGCATCGCCTTCGCGAAGGCAGCCTGCATGCGTGAACGCTTGTGCGAAAGAATATCGTTGAAGCGCATCAGCAGCGGCAGCTTCAAGCCGGCCGCTTCGGCGGCGGCGACGACCTCGGGAATCGCCAGCGCCGTGCCCTGCGGGCCCTGCGGCTGAACTTCGATGCGACCTTGGCCGTCGACATCGAAATAACCCTCGCTCCAGTGCGCGATCGAATACGTATGCCGCGCGCGCTCAATCGTCCAGTCGCTCATCGCCCACTCCACAAGCAGCGGCAAACCGGCCGCCCCGGACCCGAAAGGCCGCGTAGTGTAGCGATCACTACGCGCCCTCGGACCCTCCGCTCATGGCAGTGCGGCGATGATTCAGGAATTGCGACGCATCGCCAGCAGACCAGCGAGCAAGAATGCGCTGGCGAGCACGACCAAACCCTCGCGCGGCAACATCGGCACCGGAATTTTCGGCCCCGAGCCACCACCAGTTGCCGGTGGCAGCGGCGATGAGCCGAAACCATCGACATAAACGTAACCGGCATGGCCGCCCAACGAGCAATCGGCCGCGATCACCGTCAGTTCAACACTTTCGCCGACGGCATCAGCCGGTAGCACCGCATCGACATCCTGAAACGGCAAGTACTTCCAGTTGCCGGTGCCGTTGAGGAAATTCGCGTCCGGCTGGCCCGAGTAGGCAATCTTCTCGAACAACACGCTGTTATCGGAGACACGCCGAATCGCGACGTAAAAATACGGCTGGTCTTCTGGCGAATGGCCGGGATCGTCCATTACTGGCGCATAGGCGAAGCGGATATGCGGCAAACCGTCGCCAGAATCGATGTCGGCATTCGTCACTTGCACGGTCTGCTTCAGCGTCGTCACGAGCGCACCGGTACCTTCGTCATTGATCTTCGCCGTGTGCTGGCCGATGCGCGCAAGCACGATGTCAGGCGCGTTAGCATCGATGATGGCACCGACGGCACTCGCCGGACCCGGACTGCTGCCGTTGATGACGATGCTCGCCGCGGTGAATGGCGGCGAACCGGTCAGCCCCGGATTGCTACCGCCGCCAATGGTCCAGCCCGACAAATCGCCTGTTTCGAATCCGCCATTCTGGAATTGGGCATGGGCCGGAAGGGTAAACAGGGCGGCGAATACCGCAACGCAAACAAGGACGGATGATTTCATCGTGAACTCCAGAACGGGAATCGTCGGCGGTCAAGCCGCAAGACGCGCAAGATAGGCAAGCAGCCCCCTTCTGCCCACCCCGCGAATGCGGGGGGACGTCGGTTCAGGGTGGCTTCGGCAAAGCCCGGAGTGCGTCGCTACAATGCGCGCCCCTTCGCCCTGCCGGACACGGAGTTCGCCCCATGAGTCTCGATTCAACCTGGTTCTCGGAGCCACATGAACTCGCGGGTTCGGCCATCTCGTTCCGCATCAAGCGCAAACTTGCGGAGGAACAGACGCCATTCCAGAAGATCGAGGTCTACGAGACCACCGATTGGGGCAACCTGATGGTGATCGATGGTTGCGTGATGCTGACCACGCGCGACAACTTCCTCTATCACGAGATGATCGCGCATCCGGTGTTGTTCACGCATACCAGCCCGAAGCGCGTCGTCATCATCGGCGGCGGCGACTGCGGCACCTTGCGCGAGGTGCTCAAACATCGCGAAGTCGAATCGGTCGTGCAATGCGACATCGACGAGCGGGTGACGCGCCTCGCCGAACAGTATTTCCCCGAGTTGTGCGATTCGAACAGCGATCCGCGCGCAAAACTGATGTTCGACGATGGCATCGCCTACATGAAGAGTCTGGATGCCGAATCCATCGACGTCGTCATCGTCGATTCGACCGATCCGATTGGTCCGGCCGAAGGTTTGTTCAACGAAGCGTTCTACCAGAGTTGTTTGCGCGCCCTGCGTCCGGGCGGCATTCTGGTTCAGCAGAGCGAGTCGCCGCTGGTGCACATGGAACTGACCAAGGCGATGCGCAATGCGATGAAGAACGCCGGCTTCGCGCATCTGCGCACGCTGCCGTTCCCGCAGCCCTGCTACCCCACCGGTTGGTGGAGCGCGACGATGGCGCGAAAACACCTCGACCTGAATACCTTCCGCGAACGCGGTGCCGCGACCAAGCAATTTCCGACCAAGTACTACAACGCCGACACCCACAAGGCGGCGCTGGCGATGCCGAACTTCCTCGGCGACTTCCTCGGCGAGTAATCCACTCGACAAAGAATTGTCACTTGAGCGCGGGCTATTTCCAGAACGGAATGCGATACGACGTCGGCTTCATGCCGGCGTCTTCGTTTGTGGATTCCGGCAACATCGCCGTTTGCACTACGTGGCGCCCTGGCGCCAAGTCGCGCGCGCTCATCATGAACTGCAAGCCGCGTAGCCGCGAGCCCGGCACGATGATGATGTCGGGCAACACATCGATGCGCCGGCCATCGATCCGCACCTCGCTGATGTCGCGATAGCAAGTGAGCAACGCGCGCTGTGCAGCGGTATCGGCCGCCTCATCCCGGGTCGACGACAGCGGCAGGCTGCCCCATACGATTGGGCAGTCGGTCTTGATCGCTGTTGCGTGGCGGGTGGGGTTGTGAGGCACGATCAGGCGTAGCCAATCGCCAGCGACGATCGCCGAATCGATGTACGGCACGCGCCGCAAGCGGTCAGCCTCGCGGCGCTGGTCGCGATAGTGCTGAGGCAAGACCGCCCCACTGCTGCCGATGCCCACAGGAATGGTGGTGTATTCGCCAAGCGCGGTGCCATCACGTCGCATCGCCGTGTGTGTCGCGTAACCCATCAGCACGATTAGCAGGATGGTCAGGTAGACGGTCATGAAGCGCCCGAAGCCGAGGCGCGTCATCAACGTCACCGTCAAGACGTTGAGAAAACGTGGTTGCGTCACCCGCTGATAGCCAGCGAACACCGACGCGAGCAGGCGTGCGAATCGCCCATCACGCTGTAGATGCTGGCCGAACCATGAGTCGATGAGCACGGCCAGCGCCATCGGGCCCAACGCCACCCCCAGCGCGATCAGCAACAGCTGGCTGATGGGTGCCTCCGGCCAGAACCAGGCGACGCCCAGCATCGGCAGCACCAAGACACTTGGCATCAATACGCCGACGACCGAAATAGCGCCAAAAATGAAGGCGATGGTGGCAAGGTTGTCGAGGCGTTCGGCTTCGTCATCAACACGCGGCAATTGACGCTGCGCAACATCACGCGCAATCGGTCCGCCGCGAAGACGGGTGACATCCGGACCTTCCGGAAAGACCGATCGCAATCCGAGCAGCGCAATCCAGAAACCACGAATGATCAAGTGGCTGATGAAGGTGGCCAGCAGCAGATAGACCGCAGCCCCGACGTACATGGCAAGAATGCCGGCAATCAGCGCGACCCCGCCGCCCAACCGCGCAAGCAACGGCTCAGCAAGCGCGTTCAGGGCATCCGGCAACTGCAACAGGCCGAATACTGTCGCGCCCGACAGCAGCATCTCCATTTCCCAAGTCGGTGTCGTCCTCATCGGCACCGCGTCGACAGCTACCGCGGTTTCCTGTTGCGGCGTCGACTCGCTCACAACGCGTCGCCATCCAGTTCACCGGTGCGGATACGCACGACCCGGTCGAGTTGGTAGACGAAAATCTTGCCGTCGCCGATCTTGTTCGTGTTCGCGGCCTGCATGATCGACTCGACAGCGCGATCGCATTGATCATCGGCGACTGCAATTTCAACTTTGATCTTGGGCAGGAAGTCGACCACGTACTCCGCACCGCGATACAACTCGGTATGGCCCTTCTGGCGCCCGAAGCCCTTGACCTCGGTGACGGTAATACCGGTCACCCCAAGTTCCGCCAGCGCCTCGCGCACGTCGTCGAGTTTGAATGGCTTGATGATGGCCATGATCATTTTCATGCGCGGGCTCCGGTCGTCCCACGGAGCTTAGCGAAGCGCTGCCCGCACTGCTCCACCCATTTGCGAAATTTCCTAGGCACAATCCAGAAACTGCCTGAGGCGGAGCGCATTGGGCGCTCTCTAATCTGACGGCCATCGAGGAGGCGAACCATGATCAATGTCCGGGCAATCGACGAACTGGCGCAACGTCTAGCAACGTTGGTCCCACCGGGATTCGATGCCGCAAAGGGCGATCTGGCGAAGACCTTCCGCGCCACATTGCAGTCCGGCCTAGAGCGGCTGAACTTGGTGACGCGTGAGGAGTTCGACGTGCAGCGCCTGGTCCTGCTGCGCAGCCGCGAAAAGCTGGAAGCGCTGGAAAAGCGCTTCGCCCAGCTTGAAGCGGAACAGCGTTCGCCTTGACCTCGACCGTCAGCGGGCAGCATCGGCCTCCCCCGGGGCCGCAGGCGGAACGGATGCCGCCGCCCGTGTTGTTTCAACGCCGCGTCTCGCGGCGTTTTTTTTGGCCCGCGATCACCAAATCTATTTGCAATTCTTCGTCCGAAGAAGGCCGGCAGGTGATTTGCTGGTCGGCGCCGGAATTGAGAATCTTCGTACTTGTGCTTCCGATCCACTCTGAAGAACCTGCGGTTGCGGTCCCCTAGTCTGAGTCTCTCTCCAGCACCCAGCGATGAGGCTCATGCAGCACACGACTGTTCGCCACAACACCCAAGAATGCTGCTCGGTCGCGTGGCGCGGGCGGGCGGCATGAGCCTCGCCATCGTGCATGCGCGTGCGGCACTCGGCGTTGAAGCGCCGCGCGTGAACATCGAAGTGCATCTTTCGGGCGGTTTGCCGGGAACCAACATTGTCGGCCTGCCGGAAGCGGCGGTGCGCGAGAGCCGGGACCGTGTGCGTTCGGCGTTGTTGAACGCGAATTTCGATTGGCCGCAACGTCGTATAACGATCAATCTGGCGCCGGCGGACTTGCCGAAAGAAGGCGCGCGCTTTGACTTGGCGATCGCACTCGGCATCCTTGCTGCATCCGGCCAGGTACCGATGGAGGCGCTCGACGACTACGAGTTCTACGGTGAGCTCGCGCTTTCCGGCGATCTGCGCGCCATCCACGGCTTGTTGCCGGCGGTGATTCAGGCGACACGCAATGGCAAAGCGGTCATCGTGCCCACGGCCATTGCCGAGGAGGCCGCGCAGGTGCCGGACGCTCAAGTGTTTGCGGCCGATCATTTGCTCGCGGTGTGCGCGCATCTGCGTGGTGATGTGAGACTGACGCGCTGCATTGCCACGCCGATTGCACCGACCTTAGCCGGGGTACCCGATCTCGCCGATGTGATCGGTCAGGCGCATGCGCGACGTGCGCTCGAGATCGCCGCGAGCGGTGGCCACAACCTGCTGTTCATCGGTCCGCCGGGCACCGGCAAGACCATGCTGGCTTCGCGCCTGCCCGGAATCTTGCCGCCGATCACGCATGCAGAGGCGATGGAAACGGCAGCGATCGCATCACTGTGCGGGCTCGACATCGCCACCGCGTTGTCGCGCCGGCCGTTTCGCGCGCCTCACCATTCCGCCAGCGCCGTCGCCCTGGTCGGTGGTGGTTCAGTGCCCCGCCCGGGCGAAGCATCGTTGGCTCATCACGGCATTCTTTTTCTTGATGAACTACCGGAGTTTGATCGGCGGGTGCTCGAATCGATGCGCGAGCCGATCGAGTCGGGCCGAATCCTGATTTCTCGGGCAACGCGACAAGCGGAATTTCCTGCGCGCTTCCAACTCGTCGCTGCGATGAACCCGTGTCCGTGTGGGTATGCCGGCGACGCTTCGGACCGATGTCGCTGCTCGGCAGACCAGATCGCACGGTATCGCGGCCGCGTCTCCGGTCCCCTGCTCGATCGCATCGATTTGCACGTGGAAGTACCGCGACTACCGATAAGCGACTGGCGCGATGTCGGCGTGCGCGAATCGTCGGAGACCGTGCGTGCGCGCGTTGTCCATGCCCGTGACATCGCGCTGGCGCGTGCCCATGTCTGCAATGCGCAGCTTGGACCGAACGAACTAAAGCAACATGCGCCGCTTGGCGAGCACGAACGCACGCTGCTGGAACGAGCGGTTGATCGCCTCGGTCTGTCGGCACGCGCGCACCAGCGCATCGTGCGCGTGGCGCGCACGATCGCCGACCTCGAAGGTGCCGAACGGATCGCTGCCCCGCACCTGATGGAGGCGATCGGGTATCGGCGGCTAGATCGCCATATGGCTACTGCAGCGGCGTAGCGAATCGCGATCTGCAGATCACTGCTGCGGGGACGTCGTGGCGGATCGGAAACGAGCGAGAAAGCTGCGGCGTTCGGCCTCGACTTGTCGACGCATCAGCATCATCCGCTGCGCATATGACGACAGCTCACGTTCTTCGTCGTTTTGTGGCGTATATGCGGGTACGGCGACCGGCTGGCGCGACTCGTCGATCGCCACGAACACCATCAAGCAATGCGTGGTGCGCTCGGCGCCATCAGCGGTGGCATCGCGTGCGGCGACGTCAACCGCGACGTGCATGCTGGTGCTGCCAGTGTGCACGATCTGCGCATGTACCTCGACGATTTGACCAACCTGAATCGGTCGCTCGAATTGTATTCCGCCGACGTACACGGTGACGCAATAGCGCCCGGCCCAGCCCGCGGCGCAGGCATATCCCGCTTGGTCGATCCACTTCATCACGGCGCCGCCATGCACTTTGCCGCCAAAATTCACGTCGGTAGGCTCAGCAAGGAAGCGGAAAGTCACGTCACGTTGGCTGCCAGACATCGAAAACTCCATTGCGCAGGGCGGGGGCAACCGGCACGCTAACGGCTTCTGGTGCGACTGCCAACGGAGTCATTCAATGTCCTCGCCTGCTACGGCCCAAGGCGGCTGCCTTTGCGGGAAGACGCGTTTCGCCTTCGCACTGCCGACGATATGGGTTGCGCATTGCCACTGCACGATGTGCCGACGCGCACACGGTGCCGCTTTTGTCACCTGGGTCGGCGTCGAAGCCGCACGGTTCCGCTGGACCGCACAGGAACAGTTGCATTGGTATGCATCTTCATCCGGCGCCGAGCGCGGTTTCTGCGCGTGCTGCGGCTCTCCGATCGTGTTCCGCTCAGAACGCTGGCCCGGCGAAATCCATCTCGCACGCGCCCTGATCGAAGGCGAACTCGATCGCGCACCGCAGCTGCATGTATTCCACGACTACCACGTCCCATGGGTCAGTCTCGGTGATGACCTGCCGCGCAAAGGAAACCTGTCGATATGAAAATGTTGATGCTCGCTTTCGCAGTGATCGCCGCGAGCGGCAACGCCTGCGCGGATACGCTGACGCTTGAAGCGACTGCCGATGCAACGCTGTTCCAAGCCAGCGCCGGGAATCCGGAGACTGCAGACAGTCAGGGCCCGCATCTATTTGTCGGGCGCATCGCCCAAGGTCTGCGGCGGCGCGCACTGCTGCGCTTTGACCTCGACACATTGCCGACCGGCGCGATCATCACTGACGCACACCTCGAACTGTCGGTATCACGCACGGTGAGCGGTAGTGTCGATGTGAATCTGCATCGCCTCACCAGTACTTGGCGCGAAGGCAGCGCAAACGGCGGCACTCCGGGCGGACAGGGCACAACGCCGGATGTGAATGATCCGACTTGGTCGCTGAGTGCGACGCCGGCAACGCCTTGGGCGACACTGGGCGGCGACTTTGCAGCGACCATCAGCGGCACCTTCGCACTCGATGCGGAAGGTCGCTACATCATTCCTGCAAGCACCGGCATGCTGGCCGACCTTATGAGTTGGACCGACGACGCCAACGCCAACTTCGGTTGGGTGCTGGTCAGCGATGAATCGCAAACGCCGCCCACCGCCAAACGCCTTGAATCCGCCGAAGCAGCGGATGCCAGCACGCGCCCGCTGCTGGTCATCGACTACCGCTTGGCGCCGCGTGTGCCGGTGCCGGCGCTCGGTACTCTCGCGCTCGTCGTGCTCACGCTCGCATTCGCCCTGACCGCAATGCATCGGCACCGGTAACACGCAGTCGATTCACTCAAATCACGTCCCATGGATAGGCGCCGCGATCGAGAATGAAACCGGCCAGTGATTCGATTTCCCGATCCTCGTTGCGCTCAACGCTGCGAACATTGCGGAACATGCGCCGACGCGCCTGCTTGGTGAACACTTCGGCAATCGTCATCGCCTGCTCGGCGGCTGCGTCGCCGGCCTTGTCGAGGGCGTCGGCACGCGACAGTGTGCATAAGCCAACGAACAGGTCGATGGCGATATCGGCGGCGCGCTTCTGCTGGTGCTGGTAGTCGGCGATGCCTTTGCCGTACTTGCGCAGCAAGCCGTCGGACACACGTGCCAATTCGACCGTATATTTTTCGTAGGTCTTCGCCAGCGCCTGCAGACGTGGGTGCATCCGCCGCAGGATGTGGTCGGTGCCGAAGCCAGTAGCGTGCGACAGGCGCCGTTGACCATAGCCGCCGAGCACGCCGAAGCCCTTGATCGGATTGTTGAAGATATCGCCGATCGCGTGCTTCAGGTCCGACAGCGAAGCGCCAACATCCTTCATGCCGGACAACGCGATGTACAAGCGTAGGATTTCGTTGGTGCCCTCGAAGATCGACAGGATGCGCGAGTCGCGCTGCACCTTCTCGTAAGGGAATTCCTTCATGAAACCGTTGCCAGCGGCGATCTGCAAGGCTTCGTGGGCATGCCGCTGGATCGCATCGGACGCAAACACTTTGCTGATCGCGGCTTCAGTCGAATAATCGGAACAACCGGAATCGATGTAGTGCGCGACCATCCACACCGTACTTTCGGCGGCGAAACAATCGACCGCCATATGTGCGATCTTCTCGCGGATCAGGCCGAACTCGGCGATCGGCCGGCCGAATTGCTTGCGATCCTTGGCCTGTTGTGTCGATAGCGCGATCAAAGCCTTCATGCCACCGACGGCGCCGCCCCCAAGCCCGGTACGACCGTTGTTCAAGATCGCCATGGCGACTTTGAAACCCTTGCCCGGCTCGCCGAGCACGCAGTCGGCCGGCACGCGCACATCGCTGAACGCGACCGTCGTCGTGCTCGACGAACGGATGCCCATTTTTTGTTCGTGCGGACCATGCGACACACCCGGCCATCCGGCTTCGACGATGAACGCGGTCATCTTGCCTTCGGTGTCGTCGGTGCGCGCGAACACGGTGTAGAACTGCGCGATGCCGCCATTGGTAATCCAGATTTTCTCACCGTTGAGCACCCACGAACCATCGGGTTCACGCGTCGCCTTGGTACGCACGGACGCGGCATCGGAACCGGCACCGGCTTCGGTCAGGCAGAACGCCGCGATCATTTCGCCACTGGCGAGCTTCGGCAGGTATCGCGCCTTCTGGTCGTCATTGCCAAACAGCAACAGGCCTTTCATACCGATCGAGGAGTGCGCACCGATGGTCAGCGAAACCGACGAGTCGTAACGCGAGGTCTGCGACAACACGCGCGCGTAAGCGCCATTGCTGAGCTCAAGTCCACCATGCGCCTCGGGGATGATCAGTCCGAACAGGCCCATGTCACGTAATTGCTGGATGAACTCGGCCGGTTGTTCGGCACGTTCATCCCAGTGCCGGAACTGATCTTTGTAGCGCGTCAAAAAATCGTCGATCGAGCCGACCATCATGCCCAGCATCTCGCGATCGCGCTCGCGCATCTGCGGATACGGGAACAGGTTCTCCTCTACGATTTCGCCGAAAAACAGATTCTTCGCAACGCTGACATCGGTCTTCAATACGCTGTTTACAGCTTGTTTCGGATCAGCCATGACGAACTCCGGTAAGGGAGTCCGAGTGTCAACCTGAAGCCTGAAGGCTGCAAGTCACTACGGTAGGAAACCGAGCGTATCCGGATTGAAGTTCACCAGATTCGGGAACACCTGTTCCAGATCAATGTCGGGTACGCCCATCCAGCGCGCCATCGTCGCTGCGTAGGTGTCGACCGGCGTCGTCGGCAGGAACTGGCCGCGCGAGAAGCTATCGGGTCCATCCAGCGTCTGATTCGGGAAAGTGCCATACATCGCCCGACCGGCAACCGCGCCGCCGAGCGCGAGTTGCACGCCACCCCAAGCGTGATCGGAACCGTTGCCATTACTGGACAACGTCCGCGCGAATTCACTCATCGTGAACAGCGTCACTTCGTTCGGTAGCGTCGGTGCGCCGAGATCGGCGCCGACATCAATCATCGCCTGCCGGAACCAAGACAGCGCTTGGTTCAACCGCGCCATCAACAACGGCTGACCGGTATTCGCCATCTGCGTGTCGTGGGTGTCGAAGCCGCCGAGCCGCACGAGATAAATCTGGCGCTCGTGATTGATGCCGGCACCGGACCCTGGCCGCGAAGCTTTGATCATGCGCGCGACCATCCGCAACTGGTCGAGCAGCGAGTTCGAGTAATTGGTTCCAGCGACCGTCACCTGCGACGACGAACCCGCAGTTGCCGACGACTGCTGATACACGGTACTGACGTTGCCGAAATCGGTCAGTGCTGCCGACAACGTATTCGTCAGGTCCAGCGACCGCGACGTCAACTGGGCATATTCCTTGCCGAACGGATGCACGTAGGTCTGCCCCAGCATGAGATCAAGTGCCGCCCGTCGCTGCGACTGCAGGCCCCCGGCTGTGGCCGAATAGTTGGATAGTGCTGTCGCACCGGCCGTGGACATCTGATACGGGTAGACGCCATCACCGACTAGAAAACGCGAACTGCCGGCGATCGAGATGCACGGCGCCAAGGTCGTCAACTGGTTGCCTGAGGCGACACGCGAAGCCAGTTCACCACCCCATCCATACGGATGGTTGGTGGCAGTTCGGCCGAGATGCCATTGCGTGGTCTGGTCGCTATGCGAATACAGTTGCGGCGGCTTCGGCGTCACGCTGTACGTGGCCTTGGTGATCGGCTTCACCAAGGTGCCGATATTCGGGAACAAGGCCACGCGCTGCTGCCCGAACAGACTGGCGAGACCTGGAAAATTGAGCGTCGCTGCGCCACCGGGCGTCTGCGCGAAAAAATAGTCGGCGCACTGTGGATGCAGACCAAACGAATTCGTGGCAAAGCCGTTTGGCGTGATCGGCCGAAGTGCGTTGAAATCGAGCGCGAGGCCATTGGTATTGCCGGACGCGTTGTAGATGCCGCCACGAGCAATGCGATAGCGGTCGTACAGCGAACCAGAGTCGACGCTAGCGTTATCGCGCGGAACCAGTAGATTCCAGGAATCGTTGCCGCCATCGAGATAGACGCATACCAAGGCGCGGTAGTTACCGAATGCTTTCGACTGCGCCGTCGCGGCCAAGGCATTGCCGACAATGCCGAGCTGTGGCAACAACGCTTGTGCGGAACCAGCGATCAAGGTGGCGCTGAGACCACGCAGAAAATCACGACGATCATTCGAGCGGCTCATGGTCACCTCAGCGCTGCACGAGAAATTCAGGAGACATCAACGCCAGATGCACGGTCGACAAAACCTTGATGTTGTTATTCGCGCCAGCGAGGCTGAACACGAGGAAATTGCGTAAGACAGCGCGGGTATCGCTGCTCATCGTGCCGTAGAACAGACGCAGGTTGATCTCGTCCAGAAACAGGTTGTAGGCATTTGCACCGGTGCTGTTGGCACCACTGACCAAGGGTGTCAGGTCACTGATTTGGTGATACGCCGAGTTTGTCGGCAAGGTGAATGTACCGGTGGACGTGCTGTATCCAGCCCATAGTCGATTCCATTGTTCGTTCGCCGCCGTCATCGCCGTGGTCTCGTTGGCGATCTGGAACTCCGGTGCAAAAACGCCGGCTTGCGCGAGTTCACCTGGCGGCAGGTAATCAGGTTCGTAGAAGTTGAATACCGTCGGTGCACCCAATGGCCGTTGCGCAAAACTATCCTGAGGATTGCGAATTCCCATCAGGATCTCGCCGTTGATTGCTGCCGGTGCGGTGACACCAAACGCGCGCCAGGTCGCGGTCAGGCGCAGCAGCGGTTCGCGCAACTTGCCGTACGGCGCGGTCGGATCGGATGGCGGCACGCGGGCATCATCGTCGAGCAAGATCGCGCGAATGACTGCCGCGAGATCACCGCGCACGCCGTGGCCATTGTTCTCGAACACGGTGGCGACCCGTTCGATATAGGCCGGCGATGGATGACTGGTGACAAAACGCTGGATCAACTGGCGCGAAACAAACGGCGCGGTATTCGGATGGTGGAACAAGTAGTCGAGCGCCTGATCGATTTGCGCGACGCAGTAGGCCTTGCATCGGTCCAATGCCAGCGGCCGCTGGCCGGCGGTCTGGCCCGGATCCAGCGCCGGCAGTCCGGTATTCGAAGTGTGGCTGCCGTTTTCGACACCGCAGATATCCGGCGACGCGGCAATCACGGCGCCGCCGATGATCGTCTTCGCGCCGTAATCCATGTGCGTCGGAAAACAAGCCATCGGGAAGTAGCTGGATGGACCGGAGGTGAAGCCCGTGTAGTCGGGAAACGGCGTACCGCCGGACGGTGTGCAATTCGTGTTCGAGGGCAGCCCGGTGGTCGGATTGGTGCAGGTGTACGACCAGCCGGTGAATACCCGCGACAGTTCGGTGATGTCGTTCTGGCCGTAGCTCGGAATCGGATCCGGACCGGCGAGTACCGGTGAGAAATCCAAGTTTCGTTCGATCAAACCGACGGTAAATAACTGCATGATCTCGCGCGCATAGTTTTCGTCGGGCGCGCTCGGGCTGGTTGCAGCGCTCGGCGTCACTTTGCGATTACGCCAATGGCTGAGGTAGCGGCCCATCATCGGCGACTTAGTCACCTCTTCAAGCAGCGAGCGGTAATTGCCGAACGCGTTACGCGCGAGGATGTCCCAGTATTCGGCGACACCGAACGGGTCACCACTGAGCGCATCGGCGCGGTCGGAGACCACCAGAATCTGCGAGAGTGCAAAGGCCATGCGCTGCCGTAACTGGTCCGAACCGAGCGCAGCGGTGTAAAACCAGCGGTCCATACGTTGGCTTTGGCCGATCGAAGGGGGCGCGGGTTGGGCGGCGAGAACGTCCAGATAAGGACGCGCCAACGTCGGCGACAGAGCGAGTTGCTGGTCGATCCAGCCGTCATAACTCGTGCTTCGGAATTGACTGATCGTGCTGCGACTCGGTCCGAACGTGGATTGGGTCAGAAAGCGCGCCGCTTCGGCGTCGCTCTCGGGCACGAAGTATTTCGCTTCGAATCCTGCGGTATGGCCGCCAAAAATTACGTCACCGTCGGCGCGTACAACGCCGTGCAGACCCAAAGCAACCACTCCCACCCACAGCCATGCGCGCATCGCACCGCTCCCCGATCACTACGTCGGCGAGATGGTAGTCCGATTGCGGCGTCGTACTGTGCTTCGACGCACGCCTTCGGACCGCGAGCAGACCGACGGCTGCTTCAGTCCACCGAACTGTGCGACGGTGGCGCCGAACCGGTGCCGCCGATCAAGCGTTCACCGCAGCGCTGGCAATAGCGCGCTGCCATCGCGTGCTCGGACTCGCCGCAGCGACCGCATGCGCGCTTTGCGCCAGCGCCGATATTCCGGTCCCTGACCAATTCCGCCGAGTAGATGCCAGTCGGCACAGCGATGATGCCGTAACCGATGATGATGATGATGGTGGTAATGAATTGACCCAATGGTGTCTTCGGTGTGATGTCACCAAAACCGACCGTCGCCATCGTCACGATCGCCCAGTAGATCCCTCGTGGAATACTGGTGAAACCACGCTCCGGACCTTCGACCAGATACATCAAGGCACCGAAGATTGTTGCCAGTGACAGCACCATGACGACAAACAACACGATCTTGCGGCGGCTGCGGTGCAATGCGCTGATCAGCACGCTGGCTTCACTTTGATAACGAGCCATTTCAAGGATGCGGAATACACGCAACACCCTGAGTACGCGCACGACAATCAATAACTGGGCACTTTGGAACACAAATGCCAGATACATCGGCAATACTGAAAATAGGTCGATCAAGCCATAGAAGCTGCGCACGTATCGCATCGGCTTCTGCAGGCACCAGAGCCGCAGTGCGTACTCGATGGTGAACACCACCGTAAAGCTGATCTCAACAATAAAGAGCACGCCGGCATGGCGCACATGCACCGCACCGACACTGTCCGCCATGGCGACCAGAACACTCATCAGAATGGCGACAATCAGCCCGATGTCAAACCAGCGCTCGGCCCAAGACTCATGGTGGAACATCAGGCGATAGAGAAGAAATCGTATCCCGTTCGGCGATGCCGGCAACAGGTGCGGATTGAGCGTGGTCGGCAGCTCATCCGTGTGCAGTGAAGTGGTGTGGTTCTTAGGCGCCATGGGTGCACGATGGCCGCGCAATGGTGTTGGCGTCAACCCGGGCGATGCCTACGCCCGGGTTGCGCGATCTGTCCTCAGGCCGCCTTGTGCGCCTTGAACTGCTCTTCCTCAGTCGAGCCGTGCAGCGCGGCAAGCGAACTGTGGCCGCCGGCGATGACTTCATTGACCTTGTCGAAGTAACCCACGCCCACTTCGCGCTGATGCTTGGCTGCGGTATAGCCAAGTTTCTCGTCGGCGAATTCTTGTTCCTGCAACTCAACGTAGGCCGCCATCTGACGATCCTTGTAGCCACTGGCAAGCTTCCACATCGAGTGGTTCAGCGCATGGAACCCGGCGAGCGTGATGAACTGGAACTTGTAGCCCATTGCCGCGATTTCCGTCTGGAACTTTGCGATGGTTTGTTCGTCGAGGTTCTTCTTCCAGTTGAAGCTCGGCGAACAGTTGTAAGCGAGCAGCTTGCCAGGAAACTTGGCATGGATGGCATCGGCGAACTGGCGTGCTTCAGCCAAACTTGGGGTTGATGTTTCGCACCAAATCAGGTCGGCATACGGCGCATAGGCAAGGCCGCGCGAGATCGCTTGTTCAATGCCCATGTTGGTTTCAAAGAAACCTTCGACGGTGCGTTTGCCGTTACAAAATGGCTTGTCATTGTCATCGACGTCACTGGTGATCAGCGCCGCACCCATCGCATCGGTACGCGCGACGATCACGCTCGGCACGCCGGCGATGTCGGCGGCGAGGCGTGCCGCGACCAGTTTTTGCACCGCTTCCTGCGTCGGCACCAGCACCTTGCCGCCCATATGACCGCACTTCTTCGCGCTCGCCAACTGATCTTCCCAATGCACGCCCGAGGCACCGGCCTCGATCATGTGCTTCATCAACTCGAACGCATTGAGCACGCCGCCGAATCCGGCTTCAGCATCGGCCACGATTGGTTGCAGCCAGTCGATATCGTCTTTGCCTTCGGCGTGATGGATCTGGTCAGCGCGCAGCAGCGTGTTGTTGATGCGACGCACGACATCCGGTACCGAGTCGACCGGGTACAACGACTGGTCGGGATACATCGCGCCAGCAGTGTTTGCATCGGCCGCGACTTGCCAACCAGACAGGTAGATTGCCTTGAGTCCAGCCTTGACCTGCTGCATCGCCTGATTGCCAGTCATCGCACCGAGTGCGTTCACAAACGGCTCGGTATGCAGGTAGTGCCAAAGCTTGTCGGCGCCGCGCTTGGCGAGCGTGTGCTCGACATGCACCGAACCACGCAGGCGAACCACATCCTCGGCGGTGTAACCGCGCTTAACGCCAGCCCAGCGCGGGTTGCTGGTCCAGTCCAATTTGATTTGTTCAGCGGTGGGGAGCGTGGTTTTCATGATCTACCTCTGGCGGTGGTCGTCGGGGAGGACGGGTGGTGCTGCAACGGGATGAATGCAGTGCTTCGGGGTTACGGCAGTTGCTCGTAGCAAGGCAAGGTCAGGAACTCGACCAGTTCGTCGCTGTGCGTCCATGCCGACAACAGTCGCGTGGCGGCGTCGAACTTTTGCTCTCCTGGCAGTCCGGTCGGGTTGACGCGGCTGCGGATGGTCGCAATCGCCGCGTCGAACGCAGGAAAATCAAGCGGCGTGCCGTCGTCGAAGCGGAGTCCGCCAACGTGCAGCCATTGCCACAATTGGGCACGCGAAATTTCGGCAGTCGCGGCGTCTTCCATCAGATGATGGATCGGCACGCAGCCCAGACCATCGAGCCACGCGGCGACATAGCGCACACAGACATCGATATTGGTGAGGAAGCCTGCGCGCGTGATGGTGCCGGTACTCGGCGCGATCAAACCATCGCGCGTAACCGAGACGTCGTCGCGCATTACCTGCAACTGATTCGGCGCCGGCATGCCGGCATCGAAAATGCCTTGCGCGATCGGAATCAACGCCGGATGTGCAACCCAGGTGCCGTCATGCCCAGCACTGACCTCACGCTGCTTGTCGGCGCGCACCTTGGCCATCGCCACCTCGTTCGCATCCGGGTCGCTGCCGATTGGAATCTGTGCGGCCATACCGCCCATGGCGAATGCGCCACGGCGATGACAAGTACGGATCAGCCATTCCGAATAAACCTTCAGGAACGGCGCCGTCATGCCGATCTGCGTGCGCTCTGGCAACACACGATCGCGGTGGGCGCGAAAGGTCTTGATATAGCTGAAAATATAGTCCCAGCGCCCGCAGTTCAGAGCAACGACGCGACCTCGCAATGCGTGCAGGATTTCGTCCATCTCGAACACTGCCGGCAGTGTTTCGATCAGCACCGTCGCCTTCATCGTCCCGATCGGCAGGCCGAGCCGCACTTCAACGAACGCCATGACCTCGTCCCACAGCGCTGCTTCGCGATGACTCTGCAGTTTCGGCAGATAAAAGAATGGACCGCGGCCATTGCTCGCCAGTACGGCCGCGTTATGGAACGCGAACAACGCGAGATCGAACAATGAGCCGCTGATGCGCTGACCGTCGACCACCACATGCTTTTCATCCAGGTGCCAGCCACGCGGGCGCACCATCAGGACCGTGGTTGACCGCGGTTTCAGCGCGTAGTGCCGGCCTTCTGGCGACGTGAACTCGATCGTACCGGCCACGGCGTCACGCAGATTCTGTTGGCCGTCGAGCATCGCCTCCCAGACCGGGCTGGACGAATCCTCAAAGTCAGCCATGAACACCTTCGCACCAGAGTTCAGCGCATTGATGATCATCTTGCGATCGACCGGACCGGTGATCTCGACGCGGCGGTCACGCAGTGCCGCAGGAATTTCGGCGACACGCCAGTCGCCGTTACGGATCGCCTGAGTCTCGGGCAGGAAGTCTGGCAATTCGCCGCTGTCGAAGCGCGCCTGACGCTCGCGGCGCACGGCGAGCAGGGCCTGACGGGTCGGTTCGAAGCGGCGATGGAGTTCCGCCAGCAACTCGAGCGCTGCCGAAGTCAGCACGGCCGCGTGGGCCGTTGTTGTGGCGGTCTGCGCGGTAATCACGGGGGGCAATGCTGCGGACATACGAATTCCTTGGTGATTCGTGGCCCGACCGGAATGCCCTCCACATTCCTGCCGATGCCCCGAACCTACGCCCACCTCACTGGTTTGACAAACCACATGTTTCAATGCGAAGTATTAACATTGTCAACATTGGCGCAAGGCACTGATATGCCAGTCCAAAAAAAGAACAAGCGTTCGATTGACGCGGCATTGGAAGCTCCCGCCGCACCCGTAAAACGGCGCCGTCGCGGTACCGGCGAGCCACGTTTTTACTACAAGGGCAATCGACTGAAGCAACTACGCGCATTCTGCATGAGTGCCAAGTTGGGCACGTTTTCGCGCGCCGCCGAGGCGCTGTTCCTGAGCCAACCATCAATTAGTTTGCAGATCGGTGCGCTGGAACGAGAACTGGGTGTGCAACTGATCGATCGCAGCAGCCGGCGCATCCAACTTACCCGCGAAGGCCAGACGCTGTACGACCTCGCTTTGCCATTGATCGAGGGCTTCGACGGCATCGACGAGAGCTTCCGCGGCAAATTGGTCGGCATGGACGCCGGTGAGCTGACGATTGCCGCCGGCACCTCGACCATCCAATACCTGCTGCCGAACTTGGTGCAAGCGTTCCGCGAACGATATCCGAAAGTGCGCCTGCATCTGGTCAATGTCACCGGCAACGAGGGTCTGACGATGATGCGCACAGACACGGCCGACTTCGCTGTCGGTTCGATGATCGACGTGCCCAACGATCTCGCTTATGAGGCGGTGTATCACTTCGATCCGATGCTGATCACGCCACCGAATCATCCATTGATGCAGAAGGCCGACATCCGCCTAGAGGACTTATCTCCCTACGGCTTGATCCTGCCGGCGCGCCGACTGACGACCTATCGGCTCGTCGACCTGATCTTCCAGCAAGCACGGGTGCCGTATCAGGTCGGCATCGAAGTCGGCGGCTGGGAAGTCATCAAACAATACGTGTCGATGGGCCTCGGCATTTCGATCGTCACCGGAATTTGCCTGCGCCCGGAAGATCGCCTCGAAGTGCGTAACATGCGTGCCTGGTTTCCGCAGCGCAGCTACGGCGTGGTGATGCGTAAGGGCAAGTACCTGAGTCCACAGGCGCGCGCTTTCATCGATCTGATCAAACCGGGCCTATTTACCCGCCGCGACTGGTTCGAATCCGGACATTCGGAGCGCTGACACGGCGACCTCGCCAGATCCTCAACGCGCCGGCGTTGTCGCGGCGCCAGTCGCCCACGCCAGCACTTCGTCGGCATGACTCTTGGGCTTGACCTTGTCCCATACCTGTTCGACCTTACCGTTGGCATCGATCGCGAACGTCGCACGAGCGATGCCCATGTACTTGCGTCCATACAGTGACTTCTCTACCCAGACGCCAAAACCTTCGATCGCGTGGCGCTCCGGGTCGGCGATCAGCGGAAAATTCAGCGCGTGTTTGGCGACGAACTTGGCATGTCGCTTGTCGTCATCTGCACTGATGCCGTAGATGCGCAGCTTGGCCGAATCGAACTTCGGCATTGCATCGCGAAACGCGCAGGCTTCGGTCGTACAACCCGGCGTATCGTCCTTCGGATAGAAGTACAGCAGCGTGCGTGTGCCCTTGAGTGACTTCGGTGAAACGCGCTCACCGCGGTCGGTGACAAGCTCGAAATCTGGTATGCGATCGCCAATCTTGAGCATATGAGTCCTAGGTCGTGCGGTCGCCAGCAGATCATTCGGGCTGTCGACGCGGCATCATCACACACCGCGAAGTTTGCCTTGATAGGGGGCGAGTGCGGCGCGGATCCGTGCGATATCGCCTTCCATGTCCGCAGTCATCGCGAAGGTACCTTCGATGACGCCGAAACATTTCTCCGGGTAGTGGATGTACATCGCACACACCGGCACCTTTGCCTGACGGGCAATGTGCCAGAAACCGGATTTCCACTTCGTCACTGCTTTGCGGGTGCCTTCTGGCGCGAGCAAAAACCAAGCATTCGGATTGTTCCGAAAGCCAGCGACGGTTTCACCAACGACGCCATGCGCGGCGCGGCGATCGATCGGAATGGCGCCCAGACCTTTCAGCAATACACCGAGCGGAAACCAGAAGGCTTCGTGCTTGGCCAGAAAGCGGATGTCGACACCGAGCGCGATCTTGATCAGCAAGCCATACAGCGCATCCCACGCCGACGAGTGTGGTGCGATCACGATCAGCAACTGCTTCTCGTTCGGGAAACTGCCCTTGAGCTTCCAGCCAAGCAGTCGCAGACAAGTGCTGGCGAATGCGCGCAGCAGTCGCGGGTAACAGCGCGGCGCCAAGGACGGTATGTCTTGTTCGATCGGTTTGCCCATCAGTCGTGATCCACTTGTGTGTTGCGCCCACGCTTGATCGCGGAACGCGTCTTTTTGGCATCGAGTCGACGCTCTTTCGAGGCCCGCGTCGGCTTGGTCGCGATGCGCGCTTTCGGTACGACGGTCGCGGCACGCACCAGTTCGGCGAGCCGCTCGCGCGCATCGTCGCGGTTGCGCTCCTGAGTGCGGAAGCGGTTGGCTTGGATGACGATGACGCCGTCGCCGGTGATGCGGCGGTCGGCCCGTGCCAGCAGCCGCGTGCGCACGGTTTCCGGCAACGACGGCGATGTGCGTGCGTTAAAACGCAACTCGACGGCGGTTGAGACTTTATTGACGTTCTGACCACCGGGACCGGAAGCCCTTACGAAGCGCTCTTCGAGCTCCGAGTCAGCAATGTGGATACGTGCGGTGATGACTAGCATTGGTAGATTCTATCGTTAGCGCGACACGATGGCTGCGTCGGCGCGACGCTCGGGCTATGCTCGCGACTGCGCAACCCGCGCGATCTACGGGGAGTTAGGAATGAGCGGCAATAAATTCGAGATCGGCGATGTCTTTAACTGGTTCTCGTCGGCCATCCAGTTGGCATTGAAGAACCCGGGCGTATTTGTCGTGATGGCGCTGATCTATGCGGTCATCTCGGCGATACCGCTGCTCAATTTGGCGATGATCGTGATCGCCCCGGCATTGCAGGGTGGGTTCGTTTGGGCTGCACGTGAGCAGGAATCCGGCCGCAAAGCCGAGATCGAGCATTTGTTCATCGCCTTCCAGCAACCCGGAAAGGCCGGCCCGATGATCACCCTGTGCCTGCCCGTCGTCGCGTTGATGCTGATTGGCGGTGTGATTGCCGCAGTGATGATCGGCGGCGCCATTTTTGCGGCGTCTAGCGGCAGTTCCAGTGGCGCGAGCATGGGCATCGCCGGCATGGTCATCGCCGCGTTGCTGATGATTCCAGCGGCGATCGCGGTGGCCTTCATGGTCTATTTCGCGGTGCCACGAGTGATGCTCGATGGGGTCGCTCCGTTCGACGCGATGAAAGAAAGCTTCGCGATCTGCATGGCGAACCTGGTCTCGATCATTGTCGGCTTCCTCTGCCTTGGCGCGGCGTTCTTCTTCGTGGCGCTGTTCGTCGCGTGGATTCCGCTGCTTGGCGCACTCGTGCTTGGAATCCTTGGTGCGCTGGTCGGTGGGCCATCGATGTATTACGCGCACCGCCAAGTCTTCGGCAGCAGCGAACCGGCACAAGCGCCAATGGCACCACCAGTGCCGATGGCGCCACCGGCATCGCAAGATCCGCCAGCGCCGCCGGCACCACCTGCGGAGTAAGCGTCGGAATCGACATCAACAAAACGGCCCCGATTGGGGCCGTTTTCGTTCTGCCCACAAACGGCAGATTGCTGACCAGCTGAAATCGACCCACAAGCGTCATTCAAGGACGGCACCAGAACGAGAGCGGTCACTCGCAGGCGGCCCTCAGCCCCCGAGCCGATGCGGCCACGATCCCGCAGAGCTTCACTCGGCCCGCAGTCGGGAATCGACGAAGAATGGCTGCTGACAACGCCGCTGCGTGGCCCCGCGATGGGGAAACCCCACTCTTCGACGTCCGATCCGCGCTCAATACGGCCCCAAACCGGCGCTTGCGCGACCACCGACTACCCGGCAGGCTGACCGAAAAGGGCGTTTGAATCTCCTATACCTCGCCCTACAGCGACTCGAAGCCGTCGCTGAACATCATCGGCCCGGACCAGGACAGGCACCATTGGTGCAGGGTGCCGGCATTGCCGCTCACGGCGTCGTTGACTTCGAGATCCCAGTGCCCAGCGAGTGACTCGCCGTTGAATGCGGACAGGGACTGAACTGGCCGGTAGCTCGCGTTGCGTGGATAGGCGAGGCGCTGTTCGGTCAGCGTGCAGTTGTCGTTCGCTGTCGCCGCCGCGCCGTCGCTGAGCTGGATGTCGATCAGATCGCTGGCGCAGCCGTTCGGTGTGGCGCCGGTACCTGGTCGATCGAGCAGCAACACGCTGGTGCCGGTTTCGCGATGGCGCAAGGCGATCTTCAGGTCGCCGACGTTGGCGTGACCGATATCCAGGTTCAGCACCGGCGCGTACACGTTGCCGCGATCCGGGAGCAGCGCAGCGGAACGCAACAGGCTGGCGTCGTCGGCAATTCCGGATTCCGGATGCGAACACCAGGTATTTCCGAGCAGCGACAACAGGTCAGCCGAATACAGTTCAAGGCCATCGGATTGGCGCGTGCCGGTGAACAGCAACTGGCCATTGAAGGGCACCAAGGCGCCAAGGCTCAGCGCGCTGTAGTCAAGGCACATCGCGGTCTGACCATCCGCTTCCAGCAGCCACAGGTTCGCGCCGACACCGAAATTGTCGGTGCGGCCTTGGAAGAAGACGCGGCCGTTGACCAGCGCGATCGCACCCCTGCTGGCAAAACCATCGGATGCACCGGTCAGACCGGTGCTGCTGCCGGGGTTCAGATCGAAGACCATCGCCGTGCCGGCATCCGTGCCATCGGTTCGCCACAACTCGGTACCGGTGGCAGCGGTCGTCGCTGCGAAATACAGGCTGGATCCCACGGCGGTCAGCGCGCGCGGTGACGACGAGTTGAATCCGGGGACGATGTCTTTGACCCGATAGGTGCCGGCCTCGCTGCCATCGCTGACCCATAACTCTTCACCCGTGGTGGCATCGGTCGCGGTGAAGTAGACGCGGTCTTCGACGCGGGTCAGATGCTGTGGATTCGAGGTCGGGAAACCGGCATAGATGTCCTTGACCAGACGAACGCTGGCCGCGCCGGCATCCAGTGCGTAGAGCTCGGCGCCGGTCGTCGGCACGCCATAGACGAAATACAGGCGACCGTTGACCGCGAGTGGTTCGAACGGCGCGACATCGGCTTGGACCAGAGCGGTTCCGGCCGGACTGCTGTCGGAGTGCAACAAGCCGTATGTTCCGAGTGCGCCAGGAAACGTGCCATACAGGTACAGCGCATCGTCGACGCTGCCGATCGGCAGGTTCGACAACTGAATCTGGGCGGGTGCCAGCAGCGTGCCAGTGGTTAGACCATCGCTCAACCAGAGATTTCCGGCGTACTCGAAAGCCAGCAGACCGCGGTAGGGCACCAGGCCCGCCCACTGATCGACGACATCGGAAATCAGCACGGGCGTGGTTGCACGAAAGCTGCCTGCGACACTGCCATCCGAGCGCCACAACTGACTGCCCAATGCGTCCGTCACCAGGAAATAAGCCAGGGCACCGACGCCAATCGCCTTCTCCGGTACCGGGAAGAATCCGCTCGGACCGAACAGGTCGGCGACCAAGGTCGTGCCCGCACTCGTGCCATCGGTACGCCAAAGCGCCGGCCCGGTGCTGCCGTCATCGGCGCTGAACACCACGATGTCTTCCGATGCCACGAGCAGATCGGTGTAGTTGCGGCTCGATCCAATGTCTGGGTTAATGTCGCGGACTGGCTGCACTTGCGCCTGCGCGACGCTCGCGAACAGCCACAGGCACGCCACGACCGCTGTGCCGAGGCGCAGACGCTTACGTTCCGATCCCGGCCCGCGACACATGCGCAACCCTCCGTGCAGAGCGATACGCTACTCGGCACATCGCGCGCGCCATTGACCGAGATCAAGCGGAATCAAGTCTGCGGCTCTGATGACATGCAGTCTGCGAACGTCTCTTCCTGGCCGATCTGAGCCAGTCAACTTGTTGCCGGTAGTGGCCAGTTTCGCCGGCGAGGCTGGTCGGTTGGTTTGGCGAGGGCGGTCAAGTGGCTGGCGGTTTGCAGTGAGTTGCGGCGGACACTCGAATCAAGGCTCAGCGCGATCTTCCCGTGCCGGCAACCAACGCGCGGCAAGAATGCCTATCTCGTACAGAAAGCACATCGGGATCGCGAGCATCAGTTGCGAGACAACGTCCGGTGGCGTCAATACGGCGGCGATCACGAACGCGCCGACGACCACGTACGGGCGTGACTCGCGCAACTGTGCCGGCGTGACCCAACCGAGTAGAACCAAGATCACCACAGCCACCGGCACTTCGAAACAAAGGCCGAATGCCAAGAACAACACCAGCACGAAATCGAGGTACTGGCTGATGTCAGTCATCACCGCGACGCCTGTCGGCGCAACCGCCTGCAGGAATCCGAAGACCGCGGGTAACACCAGGAAATAGGCAAAGGCGCAGCCGGTGTAGAACAACGCAACCGCCGACACCAATAACGGCACGGCAAGGCGTTTTTCGTGCTTGTACAAGCCCGGCGCGACGAAGGACCACGCTTGATAAAGCAGGTAAGGCATCGCCACGATCAAGGCTGCGAAGAAGTTCAGCTTGAGCGGTGTCAGAAATGGCGATGCAACTTCAATCGCGATCATCTTGGTGCCGGCCGGCATTTTGGCGAGCAGCGGTTGCGCCAGCAGCGCATAGATGCGGTTCGCAAACGGAATGCCGGCGAGAAACAACACGCCGATCGCGACGACCGCCTTGAGCAAGCGCTCGCGCAATTCAATCAGATGGGCGAGAAAGGGCAATTCGCCATCGACGCCCGGCGCACTGCTCATGGCTCGTTGGCGTCCTTAGGCGCTTCGAACTCACGCTTCACCGCAGCCACCGGATCGGCTTTGCGGATCGTCTCTTCCGTCTCACGCAAGCTGCGCTTCAGTTCGTCAGCAGCGATCTCGCGGTCGATTTCGTAACGCAGATTGGTCCAACTTGAACGCAATCGCCGCAGCATCGCGCCTACTGTGCGCGCTGCGTGCGGCAGCCGCTCAGGGCCGAGCACGACCAACGCGACCACGGCGATCAACGCCAGTTCGCTGATACCGACATCGAACATGCTTTAGTGGATCAGGCCGACTTGTCGCGTTCGGACTGGGTCGCCGGCTCTGCGGTCTTCTTGTCGGCTTCAAGCTTGGGCGTGTCCTCGCCTTCAGCCAGTCCTTTCTTGAATTCTTTCACCGCGCCGCCGAGGTCACCGCCGATATTTCGCAACTTCTTGGTACCAAAGATCAACACAACGATCAACAGCACGATCAACCAATGGCCAATACTGAAGGAGCCCATGATTCACCTCGAATAAAGAAGACGCCAAGGATAGCGCCGCACCGCCTACTGTGCCGTGTATTCCTCTAGCCGGTCGCGGAAATCGACCACCGAATTCGGCACAGCGCCGACGCCGCCTTCGAAGATGCGCCGCGGCGTCATGTTACGTCCGTAGGCCGACTGGTTGCTGTCGTGGTCGATCGACAACACCGAGCCATCGAGCGCTACTCCGGCAAACAGGCCCCGTGAGCGCGAATAGCTGTAGATCTCGGCCTTGAGCTGAGTATCCGTTGACGCTTGGGCGTTGCGCCCAACCGGCCCGGCGGCGACGGCCGCGTCGGCGCCGAGGGTGAACTTGCCGTTGACGATCTGGTCGACACCACGTCGCGAACGAAACACCAAGACAACGTCCGTTGACTGCACGCCTGCTTGGAAGCCAATGCTGCCACCGGTAATCGAGACGAAGCTTGGGTTCGACCAGGTGCCATCGGGTGACCGCACCGCGATCAGGCCCTTGCCGCGACGACCACCCAGTACCAGCCCGGCCTTGACCACGTCCGGGATCACCGCGATCGCTTCCGCTTTCTCGATGAGATGTGCTGGGACGCGCTTGTCCGGCGCGGCCATGATCTCGGACAGGACGCGCGCGGCGTTCTGCGCACGCTCGTCCTCCTTGTCGCCGGCCATCGCCAACGGCGTCACCAGCATCAGCAAGAGTGCAACAACAGCGAAGCGATGCGACATGCGCAAGTCCTTTCGTCTGGGAACGGATCCGGAAACAACCGGCAATCTGACGCGGCCGCGATGAATCGGCCGTGAGCGAGTTCGCGTTATGCGCGGCGCGGCATCGCCAGAGCGATCAAACCGCCCAAGACCAAGGTCAGTGCTAGCAGGATACGTGCGGCCAATCCGGCACTGGGAACCGCTACCTGTGGCAGCGATCCAGCGACTGGGGCGCGGCAAGACGCCATCGGCGTGATCGCCAAGCCTTCCATTTCTGGCAGGGTGGTCGATACAAAAGTAGCGTTACCGGTAACCAAATCGATACGGACGATGTCACTCGGCCGATTGTCGTCCGGCGGACGATAATCAAGAACGCCCCAAAGGTTGCCCGCGGCGTCAAAATCGAGACCGCCGTCGGCAAAAACTAGATTCGCGGCCAAGGCGCCGAACTTGGTCGCCGTACCGGTTTCGGTATTAATCCGGTAAACGCCCTCATCACCCTGCGAACCCAATCCAAACAGGCCATCGGCATTGGCGCCAAGACCCGTGATCTGGAAGCCGAGTAGTCCTACAAATGTCGCGTGGCCACTGACCGGATCGACTTGCCAGAGCTTCTTGGTCGTATCCGACGACGCCCATAGGCGGCCATCGCAGGTGAAGGCCAGGCCAAAGTCCAGTGCATCGAACTGCCCAACGCCCTGCCCGGTCAAACCGGTATTGCCGGCGCTGCTGCCGATAAGGCTGCCACGCCCGGTTTGTTTGTTGATGGTGATCAGCGTCTTGGTCGAGTCAACGATGCCGTAAAGCACACCGGTCGGCGACAGCGCCAAACCTTCGACGTCGTTGAATTCAGTCTCACCGATCAGCGTGGTTTGGCCACTGCCAAGATCGATCTGATAGAGCTTGTTGAAGGACACAGCATAGGCAAGCGGCTCCGCGGCCGCGGGCAATGCCACTGCGGCCGACACGGCTAGCACTGCGGCTTGCAGGCTGCGTCGCATCACTCGTCTTCCTTCGCTCGTTCTGTTCTTGTGGGTAATCGTCGGCTGTCGGGGCAGGACAGCGTTCCGAATTTTAGTCGGGTTCCGCAATGAATCAAAGCCTTAGCCGCATTGTCTTGTTGTATTTTTGCGACAGACTCGCGGTAGAGCGACGACGCAGGCATCACCCCCAGATGTAGTAGAAAGACGGCATGAATTTTCTCGGATTGTCGAACTTCGATCATTGTGCGCGCCCGGCGGCGGGCATCGTCTTGGTCAATCTGGGCACCCCAGACGCCCCCGATACTGCCTCGGTGCGGCGCTACTTGGCTGAATTCTTGGCCGATCCGCGCGTGATCGAGATACCTCGTTGGAAGTGGTGGCCGATTCTGCACGGCGTGATCCTACGCCTGCGCCCACGTCGTTCAGCGCGCGCCTACCAACAGATCTGGACCGAAGCCGGATCGCCGCTCATGGTCCATAGTGAACGACTGGCAGCTGCTGTCGCCGCCCGCATGTCGGAGATTGCCGCAGGTCCGGTGCTGGTGCGCAGCGCGATGCGCTATGGCCGCCCCGCACTCGGCGCCGTGTTGCGCGAATTGCACGCGGCCAATGTCCGCAGACTGCTGATCCTGCCGATGTATCCGCAGTATTCAGCGACGACGACGGGTTCGGTGTTCGACGCCCTTGCCGACGAACTGAAGCGCTGGCGCTGGATCCCGGAGACCACTTTCATCAGTGACTACCATCGTCACGCCGGCTATGTCGAAGTGATTGCTGACTCCGTGCGTGCGCATTGGAACGTGCACGGACGCCGCCACTTATTGATGTCATTCCACGGCATCCCGAAGCGCTATTTGCATGCTGGCGACCCGTATCACTGTCAATGCCATGCAACTGCGCGTGAAGTGGCCGAATTGCTCGAACTGGGTGAGGGTGACTGGACGCTGGCGTTCCAGTCGCGGGTCGGACGGGAACCGTGGTTGCGGCCGTATACCGACGAAATACTTGAGGCAATGCCCGGTCGCGGCATCCGTGCGGTCGATGTGATCTGCCCTGGCTTCGCCGTCGATTGTCTGGAAACTCTGGAAGAGATTGCAGTCGAGAACCGAGATCGCTTCCTGGCAGCGGGCGGTGAGCAATTCGGCTACATCCCTGCCTTGAATGATCGAGTCGAACACACGGCATTCATCGCACAACTGGTGCGCGAACGCTGCACGCACTGGCCAGAATTCTCGGCTGCGGCGATGCAAGACGAGATCGCATCGCGGCCTTTGGTCGACGAACGCCACCGTCATCTCGCCGCGAAGCGCTGACGCATGTTCGAGGACATCACCTTCGACACACCGCCACTGTCGATTGCCGCACATCGCAGCGGCAATCCGCACGGACCGAAGCTACTGGCCTTGCACGGCTGGCTCGATAATGCGGCCAGTTTCGCGCCACTGGCGCCGTATTTCTCCGACCATGACCTGATTGCAATCGACCTGCCCGGCCATGGCCGTAGTTCACACCGCCCGCCAGGCGCTTGGTATCACTTCATCGACTACTGCAGCGACGTGCTTGCGGTGGTCGAAGCGCTGGGCTGGACGCGTTTTTCGATGCTTGGGCATTCGCTCGGCGGCGCAATCGCGAGTGTGCTCGGTTCGGCCTTGGCCGATCGCGTCGAACGTCTGTACCTGATCGAGTCGCTGGGGCCAATTAGCAGCGCGCACTCAACACTTCCCGAGCTTCTGGCAAAGGCGCTGCGCGACCGCGTCGCGATCGCCGGCAAACAATTACGGCTGTTCCCGGATAGCGCCGCCGCGGTCACCGCGCGCCTTGGCAATCGCGAAATGCCACTGAGCATGGCCAGCGCGCGCCTGCTGGTCGAACGCGGTCTGCGCACGGTTGACGGCGGCTTCGAATGGAGTAGCGACCCACGCTTGACACTGACTAGTGCAATTCGGTTCTCCGAGGCACAGGTTTGCGGCTACTTGGCAGGTATCCGCTGTCCGGTGCGATTGGTCGTTGCGGACCCGCCGATGCCCTTCGTCGATACTGCACATATGCTCGAACGCACGCGCGTCGTGCCCGATCTGCGCCTGACGCGGCTCGCCGGCAGCCATCACCTGCACATGGAGTTGCCGGGCGAAGTCGCGGTGGCATTGCGCAACAACTGAAGTTCAGTCGTCGACGCGATGTTCGCTGGCGATCACTTCGCCGAGATCGAAACCTGAGTTGTCGTCCATTGGCCAACTGTAGTCGCCGTAGCTGGAACCACTGGCAAACTGTGTTTTTCCAGCCATCAGCCGAACGCTGCGCATACACAACTCACGCGCACCTTCGTACTGCTCGCGCATGCGGAACCAGATCTGCGCTTCTTTGCCGAGCTTGATCGCATAGCAGTCGAGCAGCAGTGCGGTCTCGCCGGGGTAGCTCATCTGATCGACCCAAACGGCACGGTCATAGCTCGCGTCGTAGTTCGGCGCTTCCCGAAACTTCACGAACGAAAAACTCGGTGCACCGCCGGCAAATGCCTTGGCGTTGATCTTCGCGGTCGCCTCGCCCTTGCGATCCTCCAGATCACGATCGTCGGCGCCCGCCGCTTTCACGTGGCCGCGCTGTTC
>Ga0073899_10000126_pt1 | contig 66913 bp, 47 predicted proteins | sample KloWWTmetaKNB5Ph_FD_88975 | JGI IMG/M metagenome (GOLD analysis project Ga0073899, IMG submission 88975) | Active sludge microbial communities from Klosterneuburg, Austria, studying microevolution and ecology of nitrifiers - Klosterneuburg... | ecosystem: Engineered > WWTP > Aerobic digester >... | reverse complement strand
GATGAGTTGACCCGCGCACACGCAGTTCGCGTCCCAGGTGTCGTTGCCGGTGGTGGCGTCGCTGTCGTCGCAGGCGGTACCGGCGAGCGCCGGACCACCGGGTACACCGAGGCAGTCGATGAGCTGACCCGCGCACACGCAGTTGGCATCCCAGGTGTCGTTGCCGGTGGTGGCGTCGCTGTCGTCGCAGGCGGTACCGGCGAGCGCCGGACCACCGGGTACACCGAGGCAGTCGATGAGCTGACCTGCGCAGGTGCAGTTGGCATCCCATGTGTCGTTGCCGGTGGTGGCGTCGCCGTCGTCGCAGGCGGTACCCGGCAGGGCGCTGCCGCCCGGCAGGCCCAGACAGTCGATCAGCTGACCGACGCATTGACACGACGCATTGATCGCATCGTTCGCTGTATTCGGATCGCCGTCGTCACAGAGCGAACCAGGCTCGGCCTGCCCGCATCCGCACGATCCTGCCGAGGTCTTGCTGGGGTCGTTCGGACAACCGTCGATGCAGTCAGCAGTGCCATCGGAGTCGGTATCCGTATCGGCTACACCACAACCGCAAACGCCCGGCGCGATCTTGTTCACATCGAATGGGCAGCCATCCGAGCTGTTCGATACATATCCCACGGGTTGTGCGCAAGCCAGCACGGAGGTCGCTGGGTCTCCGGCGCTGTCACCGTCCTGATCCGCGTAGAAGAGGGTGGCATTGGTCTCGGTCACTTGCACCGCGGCGCTGTGCGCTGCGCAGCCCGGACCACCGGCCACGGTATAGGTGTATGCGCCTGGAACGTCGACCGCAGGGTCGTACACACCGCTGTGCGCCGTGTTGGCCGGGTCTTTCCAACTGCCACCGTTGGCCGGGTTGCCGTTCACTGAAGCGATGAGGCTCATCGGCGCAGCATTGCTGCAGATCGGCAGCGATCCGTTCGTTCCGGCCCAGGGCGCCTCGGTGATGGTCACGTTCGCTGAAGTGCTGAAAGCCGGGCACGCACTGGCGGCAGGTATCGAATAGGTGACGGTGTAGGTGGTGCCCGTTGAAGCGCATGCGCTGCTGCCCGGTGTGATCTGACCCGTTGAACTGTTCAGCGTGAGTCCGGCAGGAGATGCGTTGAAGCTTCCGCCCGCCGTGCCACTGAAGGTGACCGCCTGCTGCCCCGTGTTGTTGCAGTACGGCCCAGCGTAGCTGATCGTCGCATCGGGAGCCTGCTCGATGATCAGCGAAGTGCTGGTGCTGAACGCAGGGCATGCGCCGGATGCAGGAATGGTGTAGGTCACCGTATAGGTGCCGGGGCTGGCCATGGTGATGTCCACATCACCGGTACCGGAGGAGAGGCCATTGAGCGAAGGGGTGGCCGTGAACGTTCCTCCCGCAGAGCCTGTGCGCGTCACGGTCGCTACGGTCTCACTACTGCAAAAGGGCGAATCGGCATACGTGATCGATGCGGTTGGTGCGGGCACTACCTCAATGGTGAACCAGTCTTGCGATGTGCATGCGCCCGCGAAGACGTATCCGAGCGTGTGCAGGCCGGGTGTCGCCAGTGAGGGGTCGAACGCGCCGGTGACCGGGTCGATCGTACCGGCTTGGTCCGCATCGCTGAACACGCCTCCTGCAGGGCTGGAAATGGTGGGGAGTATCTGCGCTGCGCCTTGGCAGACCGTCGTGACCGCATAGGCAACATCGACCACGGCAGGCTCCACGACCACGTCGAAGCTGCATGTGTTGGTGTGCGACCCATCGTCCGCCGTGTACTTGATGGTCGTGGTGCCTATGGGGAAGCTGCTGCCAGGCGCGGGGCCTTCGGTGCGGATGAGGTTTGCGCCGGGGCAGTTGTCATGCACGGAGGGCTCGTTCCAGGATAGGATATGTTCGCAGGCCCCTGGCTCCGCGGTCACGGTGAGGTCCGGGGAACAGCCAGTGATCGTTGGTGGCGTGGTGTCGGCAATGTGGATGATATGGTTGTTCCAGGTCCCGTTCCCATGGACGTCCACGACCCACATCGTCATGTTCACCATGGTATCCTGAAGGAACAGGGTCCCTGGCGCAGGGTCCATCGTGTTGGTCCAACTGCTGCAGTCGTCGATGGTGAGGGAGTCGCGCAGATCGGGAAAGGTCAGCTGGCATCCCGCCCCGAGCGGGACAAGCATGCCATCGTACAATGGGCAGTTGATGACGGGTGCATGGATGTCCTTCACGTCCACGGTCCAGGCGCAGGTGTCCTGATTCCCGGCGTCATCGCGATGCACTTCGCGGATCTCGTTCGCTCCGATGGGCAGTGGGTGGGTCAACTGCCCGGTCACCTCCTGCCAGGTGGTGCTGCCAGCCTTCAGGACGAAGGCGCGGTAGTCGCTCTCCGTGTCCGCATCGCAGTCGTCACTGCTCTCGATCGTGGGGAAGGTGTACGGATGCTCGCAGTTGTTCAGGTCGGCGTTCACCGTGAGAGGACCCGGACAATTGTCGATCACGGGTGCGATCGTATCGATGGTCACCACCTGCATGGGGCACGCACTGACGTTACCCGAAGGGTCCGTCGCGATGAGGTGGACGACCTCACCTCCGACCACGTTGGTGCCCGTGGGGATGTCCTGGCCGATCGCCAGTGGTCCGGTGCAGTTGTCATTGAGGGTGATGACCATGCCGTTGATATCGGGAAGCACGGCCTTGCAGGAAACGCCGGCGGGCAGTTCGATCGTTGACGGGCAGGTGATCTCGGGCGGAATGGTGTCCAGCACGGTGATCGCCCACGCGCACACGGTCATGTTCCCGTTCCCATCGATGATGGTGTCGATGAACTGATTCGCCCCTAAGGGAAGGTCGATGATGCTTCCGGCGATCAGGCTCAGGTCGAGGTCCGCCTGCACAGGGATGCCGTTCACCGCGACCTGGCCACCACCGGCCACCGTGATCTGCACCGGGCCGCCGGGAAGCACGCCCATGCAGTCATCCGTGCTCGCGATCAAGGGCATGGCGTAGGGTGCCGTACAGGAGGCGGATGCCACGTAGAGCGTGTCGTCCGCCGGGCACGCGACCACGGGTGGCGTGACGTCCTCCACGATCAAGGTGGCCGTGGAGCTTACTGTCGTCCCGCAAACGCCACCACCGTCGACCACCACGCGCAGGTGCATCGTTCCGGAGATGCCGGACCATGTTTCCGTGGTCGTCGTGTTGCTGATCGGGAACCAGGTGCTGCCGTTGGTGCTTCGCTCCCAGCGCAGGATGGCGCCTGAGTGGCCGCTCAGGGTGAGCGTGCCGGATGAACCCGGGCAGTACGTGCCTCCACCGGCGATCGTTCCGCCGATGGCAGGGGCGTTCACCACGATCGTACGCGAGTATGAGAACGTGCATGGTCCTTGCACCACCGTGTAGGTGACGGGGTAGCTGCCTGCAGCGCCGGGGCTGAAGATCCCCGCCGCGGTGACGTGCGCCCCGCCGCTCCATGTACCCCCGGTGGTGGCGCTGCCGAGGAAGCGCACCGCATCGAGGTGGAAGCCGGTCCCCAAGGTGCCATGGCGGGCGACCCTGATGTAGCGAGCGGAGGCACCGAGCATGTGGTTGGAGATGCCGTACGTGCTGCTTGAGGTGGTGTAGGTGGCGGGTGTGGTCCAGTTCACCGCGTCCACGGAGGTGGATACGAGCATGCGCGCCTGCACATGGTCGGTCTGGCTCCTCCACGTGAGGTTCATGGCCTCGCCGATGGGGAGCGTATCCCGCAGGTCGAGCACCAGCCACCCTCCTGCGGTGGTGAAGAAGGCCCCGACCGAGTTCGGTGCACCGGTGGCCTCCTGGGGCGAGACCACGTTCAAGAACGCGACCGCCGTATCGGCATGGGCCAACAGGTAGGCGTTGAGGTCGACCGGCCCGGACGATAGGCAGACCGGATCGGGTCGGGCGAAGCGGGCCGGGTTGTTCGCGAAACTTGCCCAACCAGGGTCGGTGAAGGATGCGGTGAACAGGTTGCTCCCGTTCGCCCCGGGGTAGCTTGCAGAGCCCAGCGTCAGGTCGTTCTCGAACCATCCGCCGATCGCGAAGCTGCCACCACCGATGGATGCGATGGCCAGCGCCGCCTCATCTCCGGTGCTGAGCTGGCGGTCACTCCAGATCGGTGTGCCGTCACGATCGAACCGGGAGACCCAGAGGTCGGCATCGTTCGGGCCGGCGATCACCAGTCCGGCATCCGTGGTCACGGTACCCGCCATGGAACCGGCGACATGGACCTGGCCGTTCCGACCCACCGCGATGTCGTATCCCGTGATGCCATGAGCCGAGGTGCTGGAGGCGGTCCGCACCCAGGATGTGATGCCCGTGGACCTGTTCATCGAGGCGAGGAACCAGTAATCGTGTTGCCCGACGGTGCGTGTCACTCCTCCTGGGAATGTGGAGCCATCATGCGTGCGTCCGGTGATGTAGACCGCGCTGCAGTCCACCGCGACCCCATTGCATTCGACATTGTCGCCGCCCGGATTGTCGATCATTTGTGACCAGGTCACCGAACCGGTCAGGCTGACCGATGAGATGAACAGACCGTCGTTGTTCGCGGCACTGACCGCATTGAGCGAGAGCCCGAGGTTGTTCAGCCAGCCGAACGAGCTGCCATCCGTGCCCCCAACGACATGGACGTTCGTGCCATCCGTGGCGATCCGTTCGCTTCTGATGTGGTCGTTGGAACCACCGGTCAATGACCAACCGGCGGTTCCGGACAGTGAGTATGTGTTCAGATAAGCGTACCGCCGTCCGTTGGTGAGACCGGGTAGTGGGGGCACACCGCTCGCCAGACCGCTCTGTGTGTACGTTCCATAAGCCACGACCAGGTTTCCGCTGATGGCCACACCGGTACCTTCATCGTATTGGGTGCTGCGTACACTCTTTGTCCACAGGACCGCACCACTATTGTCGTAAAGGATGACGAACGCATCCTGACCGCCTGAATGGGTCAATGACAGGCCAGGTATGCTCGCGCCATAGGAACCGGTGACCGCGACCTCTCCGGAAGCAGCGACGGCCACCCCGAGGGCGGCATCGCTTTGAACACTCCCGATCGCCCGGTTCCAGAGAAGATCGCCGCTGGGGTCGAGCTTCGCGATGAAGGCATCGACCGATCCATTGACGGAAGGCGGCAGACCGTAGGGTGCCGCAGCGGCCGTGCTCGCCTGATAGGCGCCAACGACATAGATATCGCCCGTGGTGGGTTCCACGACCACATCGCGGATGAACTCCCCGTTGCCGGCGTCCAGGGTCCGCGCCCAGTTCCAGACCGGGCCTTGTGCGGTCGAGAGCGCGGGCGCAGCTGCGATCAGCAGGGCCACCAGGCATGGCGCGAAGCGCGCCCGTCCTACATGCAGCCGGAGAGTGTCGGCCATGGGTGAGGCGTTTACACCATGCACGGGTTGTCCAGGCCCATGCAGGGTTGAGCGCTTCAACGGGGAATATGGACGCGGGTTACCGCGAACGGGTCGTCCGGGGGCTTCGGTCGTCCGGCAAGGGCTCAGGCCGTGGGCCTGAGGCTCAAGGCAGTTGCGCGTTCCTCACCGCCGTGGGCACCGAGCCGCCCACGGTCTGGAGGATCCGGTCGCGGTCGTTGTTCGGACCGGTGTACTTCACCACACCGTCCAGGGTGATGTCCGTGCGGACGTAACCGCTCGTGGTCGCCGTGGGCACCGTGCCTCCGATGGCGACCAGGACCGGGTCGCGGTCGTTGGCCCCACCGGCGTATTTCACCTGGCCATTGCCGTTTGAATCGCCGGGCCATAGGACCGTCACTCCGTTGATATCGCGCTGAGCGTTGGTCCCGTAGGTGGCCGTGCCGGGCAGGTCGAAGCGGACCTCGACCGGGATCCCCGGCTGCAGGGTGCGCGTGAGTCCGGTCATTACGGGCAGGTGGTTGCGATGGCGGATCGCGATGTGGTACTCACCGGTCGGCACAAAGAGGTGCACGGGCGAAGTGCCATCCAGGTCCACCACGTCCCCGTCTCGCTGCAGGAGGCAGCTTCGGGTGGCCACCACCGACGATGGGTTCGTGGCCGAGCGCACTTCCAGGTAGACCCAGTCCACGATCGCATCGTTGCCGGTGATGCTCAGCAGCGCGGGCGCGATCGATTCCCCGCCACCTTGCCCTTGATGCGCGAACCCGAGGGCGGTGTAGGGCTCCAGGGTCGGCACCAGACCTGCGGCGCGCATGCCGTCGGCCATGATGTTCGGCAGGGGGCCATAGGCACCGCCCAGGAAGGCCTTCACCGCAAGTCGCACCGTGCTGCCCGCACATTGGCAGGCATTGTCCACCACATCGTTCACCGTGTACGGGTCGCCGTCGTCGCAGGCGGCCCCCGGGTATTTCGCCGCGTCGGCGTCGTCGCAATCGCTGTCGTTGGCCACGGTTCCGGGAGGTGCATCACAGGCCAGGACCGCCGTGCCCGCGTCGCCTCGGCCATCCCCATCGGCATCCGTGAACCAAGGCGTGGTGGTGCAGGCCCGATGGACGTTCAGCGAACGGCCGGGTGCGCCCTGGGCCTGTGTGAATCCGCCGGCACAAAGGAGCAGATCACCCGCAGCGATGAGGCCCAGCACCGGGCCGGAGGTCAACGCGGGGTCGAACGGCGCCAGGGCTCCGGTGGCGGGGTCCAGGGCCGCCACACCGCTCCGGCCTTGGCCACCCACTTGGTCAAAGGGACCGGCGATGAAGATCTGGCTTCCCCGCCACGCGATCGCAGCGATCGTGCTGTCGGCCCCTGCGGCATCGAAGAGCGTGTCCATCGATCCCGTTCCGGCGTGCGCGCGCGCAAGGTTCATCACGGCGGCGCCGTTGAACGAAGAGAAATGCCCGCCGATGTAGAGCATGCTGTCGACACGGTGCATGGCATGGCAGCTGCCCGTGGCATCAAGGTCGAACAAGCTGCCGGAGGCGGCTCCGGTGGAGCGGTCCAGCAAAGCGGTTCCGCGTCGGCTTCCTCCACCGATCGTGCTGAAAGCGCCGCCCACATGCACATCCTGGCCGCTCACGCTGATCGCGAGCACCGGACCATCGGGGACGGGGTCCCAGGGCTGCGCGGTGTCCGAGGTGGTGCTCAGCAGGGCCAGGCCGTTCCGAGGGGTGCCGCCGATCTGCGTGAACGCTCCGGCCGCGAAGAGGTCGCTGCCGTCGGCCACCAGAACGTCCACGGGGCCATCGGCAACGGGGTTCCAGGTGTCCAGGGTCAGCGTGGTGGCGTCCAGCGAGAGCAGGCGCTGGCGCGGCGCGGTGAACGCACCTCCTGCGAACCAGCGCCCGTTGGCGGAGGCCAGAGAACGGACATCCCCGTTGAAGGCGAGTGTGGGCTGCAGTGGGCTGCCGGATCCCGTGCCGAGGTCAAGCAAGGCCAGGTTGTTCACCGTGCGACCTCCGCAGCTCGTGAAGGTCCCACCAACGAAGAGGCCGGCCGAGGTGGCCGACAGGTTGCTTGGGGCGCCGCTGCATCGCACGTCCAGCGGCTCCAGCCCTGCGGTGCCGGTGCTGTAGGCCGCCAGGTTCCAGCGGGGCTGGCCGGCCGCACTGAGGAAGTTCCCACAGACGAACAGCAGTGTGCCATCGGTGGACAAGGCCAGACCCAGCACGCCTCCGGAAGGCGGGGCGGGCTGCTGTGCGAGCGGGGCCCCGGTGAAGCGGTCCAGGGTGGCCAGGTTGTCCTGGGGCTGGCCCTGGACCGCGCTGAAGGCACCACCCAGATGGATCCGGTCCGGGCCGATGGCGAGCCCCGTCACGCTGACGGAAGCCCCGGTCACTTGAGGGTCCCAGGGGAATAGGGCACCGGCGGTGGACACCGCAGCGCACCTGTTCCGGGAAGTCCCATCGATCGACGTGAAGTTGCCGACCATGAACAGGGTGTCGCCGGCAGCCCACAGACCCGTGACCGATGCCGAAGCCTGGGGAGCCCAAGGGAGCACGTTCCCGGAGGAGATCGAGCAGGCCAGGAGGTGGGATCGTGTGTAGGGGATGCTGTTCGCCGTGAGCGCTCCGATGCTTCCGCCGATATACAAGGTGTCACCGATGAGGTGTATGCTGATGTAGGTGGTGCCTGGCGCGTTGCTGGCGCCCTGCCAGAACGGATCGAGCGTCCCTGTGACCGCATCGACCGCGGCCAGGCGTGAGCGGATGGCACCGTTCACCACACCGAAGGCACCGGCGATGTAGACTTTTCCCATATGCATGAGCAGGTCTGCCACCGTGTTATTGGTGCTCGGCGCCCAGCTTCCCACCGAGCCATCGGCAAGGATATGGGCCAGGTTGGACCGCGGTTGGCCACCCACTTGGGAGAAGAGACCTCCGATGTACCATCCGCCCGCCCCGTCACTGATGGCCGTGTTCACCACACCATTGACGCGCGGCCGGTCCGCACGCACCAGGCCCGTCGTCAGGTCGATCTCCGCACCGAACGGGTTGTTGGGCCCCGCGTACGAGAAAGAGCCGCCGAGCGCGACCGTGCCGGAGGCCGTGTCCACCGCGACCGCCCGCACGGTGCCGTTGGTGATCCACCACTCGGGCCGGGGCTCCGTGAATTGCGCCAGTACGGCATTGGAGAACGCGAGACCAGCGAGGAAAGGGAAGAGGTTTCTCATGGCCTTGACCGTTGGGAAGGTCAAGGTAGGCGATCCCCTCCGGAACCAGCGTCCACGCGTCCTACCTTGCCGGCCTTCATCGTTGCACCATGTCACGTCACCAGAAGATCGCGTTCTTCCTGTTGTTCTCGCCGGTCCTGTCCTCGGCCCACGAGGGCATGTGGTTGCCCACGGTGCTGGGCAGCATCCAGGACCGCATGCAGGCGGAGGGTCTCCGCCTGACCGCGGACGACATTTACAGTGTCAACAACGGCAGCCTGAAGGATGCCATCGTGCTCTTCGGTGGTGGGTGCACGGCTGAAGTGATCTCCGCGGAAGGATTGATCCTGACGAACCATCACTGCGGGTTCGGGGCCATACAGGAGCACAGCACCGTGGAGCGCGACCTGCTGAAGGACGGTTTTTGGGCCATGGACCGGTCGCAGGAGCTTCAGAACCCCGGCTTATCGGCGACGTTCATCATCCGGATGGAGGATGTGACGGAGCGCATGCTGGGATCCGTGCCGGCCGGAGCGGATGAGGCCGCCCGGCAAATGGCCCTGACCGCGCGGGGCCAGGAACTGGTGCGCGAGGCCATGAGCGGCACCGGTCACCAGGCGGTGGTGCGGGCCTTCAACTACGGACTGCAGTACATCCTCATCGTCAGTGAGGTGTTCCGCGATGTCCGTCTCGTCGGCGCTCCGCCGGGCGCCATCGGCAACTTCGGGGGCGACACCGACAACTGGATGTGGCCCCGGCACACGGGTGACTTCAGCGTGTTCCGCATTTACGCCGATGCGGAAGGACGCCCCGCCGAGCCGTCCCCCTCCAACGTCCCGTTCCGGCCGCGCCATGTGCTTCCCATCAGCATGGACGGGGTGAAGGAGGGCGACTTCGCCATGATCTTCGGGTTCCCCGGCAACACCCAGCGCTACCTGCACAGCCGTGCCGTCGAGTACATCACGGGTACCGGCGATCCGCTCCGCATCCGGATGCGGCGCGCCAGTCTGGCGGTGATCGACGAGGCCATGCTCGCCAGCGACCGCACCCGCATCCAATACGCCGACAAGCAAAAGGGCATCAGCAACGCGTACAAGAAGTGGATCGGTGAGCTCCGCGGACTGAACGAGCTTCGCACGGTGGACCGCAAGCGGGAGCTGGAGGCGGAGTACCGCATCCGTGCGCAGGCTGCGGGTCGCGGCGATCTTCTGGCCGTGCTGGATTCCTTGGAAGCCACCTATGCGGGCTTCCCGGCCGTGGCCAAGGCGCGCGATCTGCACGTGGAGTTCTATCTGGTCGGGGCCGAGCTCTTCCGCTTCGCCCTCGGTTTCCAGCAGCTCGCCAGCCCCGAAGGGCGCGCCGCATTGGAGCAGGAGGGCAAGCTGCAGCAGGAGGTCGGGCGCCTTCGCACGGCGGCAAAGGCCTTCCACAAGGACTTCGATGCGGCCGTCGACAAGCGTGTGCTCCTGGCGCAGTACCCCATCTACCGCGAGCACCTGGACCCCTTGCTCGGGCCGGACCTGGGCGCGTTGGACAAGCAGTTCATGGATGGCCGGGCCTGGGCCGAGCAGGTGTACGCCACATCGATCTTCGCCGATGCCGACGCGTTGGACGCCGCCCTCGCCGGCTATTCCACCAAGGTGATGCGGCGCCTGGCGAAGGACCCGGCGTTGACCTTCGCCCGAACGCTCACCGAGGCCTTCACCACCAAGGTGAAGCCGCGCTCCGACGCCCTGAACCAACGGGTCCTGGTGCACATGCGCACGTACGTGGCCGGGCTCATGGCGCTGTTCCCGGAGCGGGGTCACTGGCCGGATGCCAACAGCACCTTGCGCCTGAGCTTCGGCAAGGTGGAGGGCAGCCGCCCGCGGGATGGCATGACCTACAAACCCTTCACCGACCTGGATGGCGTGATGGAGAAGTACCGCCCGGGTGATGCGGAGTTCGAGGTGCCCGGTCGGCTGCGCGAGCTCCATGCCACACGTGATTTCGGGCCCTATGCCAACGCGGACGGAACGATGCCCGTGTGCTTCACGTCCAGCCTTCACACCACCGGAGGGAACAGCGGCAGCCCAGTGCTCAACGGTCGCGGTGAGCTCATCGGCATCAACTTTGACCGCAGTTGGGAGAGCACCATGAGCGACATCCAGTTCGATCCCGCCAAGTGCCGCAACATCAGTGCGGATATCCGGTACGTGCTCTTCGTGATCGACAAGGTGTGCGGCGCTGGCCACCTGGTGCAGGAGATGAAGCTCGTGCGTCGGCCTGCCGCCCCCGTATCCCTGATCGACCTGCCCATCCACCGCTGAACCATGGAAGCGCACTGGGAGGAGAAGGAGGGCGGGTTGGAGCGGAGCTTCAGGTTCGCGGACTTCAATGCCGCTTTCGGGTTCATGACCCGCGTGGCCCTGGAGGCCGAGCGCATGCGGCACCACCCCACATGGACCAACGCATGGAACCACGTCTGGATCCGGTTGAGCACGCACGATGCCGGCCATGTGGTGACGGCGAAGGACCGGGACCTTGCCGCTGCGATCGATCGCATCGCCGGCGCCATGGGCGCCAGGTAGCCGCTGCCGGAACGAACGAGCCCGGCCTGGGGCCGGGCTCGCTCAACAAGTTCCGGGAGGGATCAGCCGACCTTCTGCACATTGGCCGAGATGCGCAGGGTGGTCTGCTTGGGCTCGGTGTTGGCCGTGACGGTGACCGTCTTGTTCTGCTGGTTCTCCTGCTTGCCGGGCTTGTACACCACCTCGATCTCGCCTTTCCCGCCGGGAGGGATGGGCTCCTTGGGGTAGTTGGGCACGGTGCACCCGCAGCTGCCTTGGGCGTTCTCGATCAACAAGGGTTCCTTGCCCGTATTGGTGAAGCTGAACACATACTTGTTCTCCGAGTCCTGCTTGATGGTGCCGAAATCATGCTCCATGCTGGCGAAGCTGATGGACGTCTTGGGCCTGTTGTCGATGGCCGCCTGGGCCTGTTGGGCCAGGGGGTCGAAGGTCTTGGCGTCCGAGATGGTGCTCGGCGGCGTGGCAGGCTTGGTGGCTGACACGACGCTGGCGGTGCTGGCCTCGCTGCTGGCGGCGCCACCGGTTCCGGTGCCTTTCGCGGCCATGTAGATCAGCGTGCCGGCGATGAGGGCCAGCAGGGCGATCTTGACGGTCTCTTTCATCGCTCGATGGTGTTTGGTTGGTCTTGGTCGGGGCGCGAAAATAGGTGAGCACGGGACCTTCGGAGCCGCCTTAACGATCCATTAACAGCCCGTCACTGCTGACGTGCCATGCCCATGCGCTCATACATGTCGCCCTGAAGGGCCTCCAGCGCCTTGCGGAAACTGCTGTCCACCGGATTGTCCGCGTTGATCACCTGCCAGTAGGCCGAGGTGTCCCATAGGTCGCGCGCCAGCAGGGCTTTCAAACGGAGGGCGATCAATGGACGCGACCGGGCGAGGCCGTCGGGGTCCGGTTCCACGCCGTCCGCTTTGGCCGCGGCCACGAGCTCGTCGAGCACGACATCGTCCACGCGATGGTCCTGGATGAACGCTCCCACGCTGGAGTGGGCGCGAAGCAGCCGATCGCGCTCCCGGTCCACAAGCCCCAGGGCGAAGGTGTTCAGGGTACCCTTCCTGACGAGCTGGCCGAAGTAGTCCGAGCTCAGGCTGGTGTCGATGGCCACGAAGATGTCCGGCATGATGCCACCACCCCCGAAAACGACCCGCTTGTTCATGGTGAAATAGCGCGCGGTGTCGACCTGGGCGATGCTGTCGGGATGCATCAGTTCGCCCTTCGCAAGCCGTTCGGCGCGCTCCTTCCGATAAGCCTCCACACCCTCCTCATAGGGCTTCTGGATGCATCGACCGCTGGGGGTGTGGTAGCGGCTCACGGTGAGCCGCACGGCCGAGCCATCGGGGAGCATCACGGGGCGCTGCACCAGGCCTTTGCCGAAGCTGCGGCGCCCGACGACCAGGCCGCGGTCCCAATCCTGCACCGCACCGCTCACGATCTCGCTCGCACTGGCGCTGCCCTCGTCCACCAGCACCACCAATCGACCCTTCTCGAACCGGCCTTCCGCCGTGGCGAAGGTGTTCTCCCGCGGCGTGTTGCGGCCTTCCGTGTAAACGATGAGTTTGCGGTCCGCCAGGAACTCATCGGCCATCTCGATCGCCGAGCGCAGATAACCGCCGCCATTGCCCTGCAGGTCGAGCACCAGGTCCTGCATGCCCTTGCCCCGCAGGTCGTCCAGCTTGTCCCGCAACTCCTTGGTGGTGGTGGCGCTGAAGCGGCTCACCTTGATGTAGCCGATGGTGGGCGTGGCCATGTAGGAGGCCTCCACGCTGTAGATGGGGATCTTGTCCCGGGTGATCGCGAATTCCAACGGCTCCACTGCTCCCCGACGGGCGATGGAGACATTCACCTTCGTGCCTTTGCGGCCGCGGAGCCGCTTCATCACGTCCGGGTTCTTGATGCCGATGCCGGCCACCACCTCGCCATCGATGCGCACGATACGGTCGCCGGCCCGGATCCCCAGCCGTTCGCTGGGCCCACCGGCGATGGCGTCCACCACGTAAATGGTGTCGCGGACGATGTTGAACTGGATGCCGACCCCTTCAAAGTTGCCCTTCAGGGGCTCGTTCACCTCCTCCAGTTCCTCCTTGGGGATGTAGATGGAGTGCGGGTCAAGCTCCTCCAGCATGCTCACGATGGCCTCTTCCACGAGCTTCTCCTGGTCCACGCTGTCCACATACATGCGGTCGATGTGGTAGAGCAGCGCCTCCAGTTTGCTGGCCGGTGAAGGCTTCGCGGTCTGAGCCAGGGTCAACTGGCCTGCCAACGGAAGGATGGCCAGGCACAGGGCAAGGGAGCGGAACGGATGTGAAGGGTGCATTGGAAATGGAACGCGGTTGACGGTCGTGAGGTTGCCAGGGCGCATCAACGGATCGGCGTCTTGATGCCCAGGAAGCGGTATGTGCTGCCTTGAAGGAGCTTGCCTTTGTGCCATTTCTCCACATGCGCCAGGCGACCGTCCTCGTAGTAGCGCCATTTGCCATGTGGTACGCCGTTCTTGTATTCGCCCACGATGCCTTGGGCACGGAAGGCCCAAGTGCCTTCCCGCACACCCATGCGGTACTGGCCTTTGAGCGACACCCGACCCTGTTCGTCATACTCGGTCCAATCGCCGTGGAGCGAGCCCCAGCCGTACACCGCGAAGATGAGCGGCCGACCATCGGGGTAGTAGGCACGGTACAGACCGCTGGGCTTGCCGCGACGGTAGCTCAAGGTCGTGGCCACACGCGTGGTATCGAAGGCGTAGTGGCTGGTGCGCACGAAGGCTTCGGCATTCAGGATGGGCCCATGCACGAGGCGGAACGCGTAGGTGGTGTCACCCGAGGGCACGAACAGCGTATCGGGCTGTGCGCATAGGCTGGCGCCGATGAGAAGGCAGGAAAGGAGCGTGATCAGGCGGCTCATCGGTCGGGCCCCGGGAAGGCCACCCGGAAGCGGACCGTGATGGACCGGCCCTCCGTGTCGGACAAAGTTAGTCGATGCGGACCCGGATCCAGGTCCAGTGCCGTGCGGTGGCCGGCCCTGGTGGTGGTGCGGTAGGTCCCGTCCACATGCCAGTGGATCACAGCACCGGCCTCGCGGTGGGCCACTTCGGCGACGACCTTCCCGCGTCGGCCATCCAGTTCCCGGGCCAGGAGGACCAGCGTACCCGGCTCGGGGTAGATCACTTGCATCAGGTCATCCACATCATCAGGGGATGCGCCAGGCAGGGCGGGAGGCAGCTTGCGGTACAGGGGGTCCGTTGGAGCGTAGTAGGCTTCCATGGCCGGGGGAAGCACGAACCAAGGGCTGGGCATGCCCCCCTCCTGCGTTGAGGCGCGGTGGGAGCCATCGGCCGTGCACCAGATCATCCGGTGGTACGGACAGGAAGGGGTGGCCATCCCGCTGCGCGGTATGGGCAGCGTGTCCACGGTCGGGCAGGCCGCTTGGGCCCGGTGCCCACTGCGGCGGCACAGCGGCCAGCGCACCAGCAGGTCATGCGGAGGGGAGGGTGGAGGCCCGGGCTCCAAGAGTCCGAAAAGCTCGAAAAGGATGGGTGCCGCCATCCGGCCCCCGGTAAGTCCGGGCCGCCCCTCCCCATCGGCATTGCCACACCATACGCCCACGGCGTGGCGTTCATTGACCCCCACGGCCCACGCGTCGCGGTGTCCGTAGCTCGTGCCTGTCTTCCAGGCGATGCGCCGGGCACCGGCAAAGCGCTGCCAGCCCGCCTCTTCGGCCGGTCGGGCCACGCGGGTCAGCGCTTCCAGGGCGAAGTGCGCACCGGAGGCCTTCAGAGGCGAAGGTCCGGCCTTCCTGGGGGCACCGGGGATCACGACCGGGTCTTGGACAACCCGTCCCGGGTCTTCGGCCGAACGTCCGTGTTCCGCACGAACGCGCGCAAGGCTGGCGTAGGCTCCGGTGATCTCCAGCAGTGTGGTCTCGCCACCGCCCAGGATCAAGCTCAGCCCGTAATGGTCGGCCGTGCGGTCCAAGGTGCGTATCCCCATGGCACGGAAGACCTTCAACGAGCGGTCGATGCCATGCTGCCGAAGCGCCCGGACCGCCGGGACGTTCAAGGACCGGGCGAGCGCGATCGCAGCGGGGACGGCGCCCTGATACTGACCATCGTAGTTGCCTGGAGCGAAGCCGTCGTAGTGAACGGGAAGGTCGGCCACGAGCATGTGGGGCAGGAGCTCACCGGCATCGAGCTGCGCGGCGAACAGGAACGGCTTCAACAGGCTCCCCGTGCTGCGCCGGGCGACCACCAGGTCCACCTGGCCGTTGTGCCGACCACCGGCCAGCCGCAGATTGCCCACATAGGCCAGGACCTCACCGGTGGCGACGTCCATGATCACCGCTGCAGCGTTCATCACGCGGTCGGCATGCAGCCGTTGGGTGTGGCGGTCCACCACGGCAGAGGCGCGTTCCTGGAGCATCCCTTCCAGCGTGGTGGGGATGCTTCCCTGGTGTGCCGAAGCCAGCGAAGCCAGCAGATGCGGGGCGCGGTCAGGGAGGGCCAGGGGCTTGGAGGGCAGCGGCTCCTCACGGGCCAGTGACCATTCCAAGGCGGTCAGCCGGCCATCGGCCTTGAGCTTGTCCAGGAGCCGGTCGCGCTTGGCCCTCAATGCTTCCCGATGACGGCCGGGATGCAAGAGGGAGGGGGCATTGGGAAGCACGGCGAGGGTGGCGGCCTCGGCCCAGCTCAGTGCCTCAGGACCATGGCCGAAAAAGCGCCAGCACGCGGCTTCGATCCCCACCACATTCCCACCGAACGGGGCGTTGGCCGCATGCATGCGGAGGATCTCGGCTTTGCTGAAGCGCAGTTCAAGACCCACGGCCAGGGCCATGTCGAGCACCTTGTTCACGAAGGTCCGTTCACCGCCCCGGGCAAGCCTGGCCACCTGCATGGTGAGGGTGCTGCCTCCGCTCACCACCCGGCCGGCCCGCACGTTCTGCCACACCGCCCGCCCCAGGGCCACGGGGTTGATGCCGGGATGGCGGTGAAAGTGGCGGTCCTCGAACCGCAGAAGACAGGTCTCGAAGCGCGGATCGAGCGAGGCGCCGCCCGCCGCGAGCCGCCATTGCCCGTCCGCCGCCACGCGGGCGCCGAGCAGGTGGCCATCGCGGTCCAGCAGGGCCACCGACCGGGGTTCATCGAACAAGGGTCGGCCGGCCAAGGCCCAACAGGCCGCCAGCAGGACGAGAAGTGCCAGAAAGGCCCGGCCCACAAGGGTTCGAAAGCGCGTGGACAACCGGAGGCGAGGAGGGGGCGTCATACAAGGTGGAACACGTCGGGCCCGAAGATCCGTCGGAGTTCCGCTGGAACCTTATCTTCGACCGCCTTAACGAACCGCGATGCACCGTAAACTACTCGCACTGGCCGCCTTGGCCACGCTCTCATGGCATGAAGCGAAAGCCACCCACGTGTCGGGAGGGGAGATCATCTATGAATGCCTGGGCAACGGGCAGTACGAGTTCACGATGATCATCTACCGGGATTGTGCCGGCACGACGCTGAGCCAGTCCTATGACATCACCCTGCAGAGCCCCTGTGGCAACCAGCAGGTGACCGTGACCCAGCAGAGCTTCTCCGAGGTGAGCCAGTTGTGCCCGGACGAACTGCAGAACAGCACCTGCAACAACGGAACGCTTCCCGGCTTGGAGGAGTACATATACACGGGGATCGCCACGGTTCCGCCGTGCGACTTCTGGACGGCGTCCTGGTCATTGTGCTGTCGGAACGACGCCATCGAGAACCTTCAGCAACCGGGTAACGTGGAGGGCTACATCGAGACCACGTTCAACAACGCGGATTATCCCTGCGAGGACTCCCCGGTGTTCACGAGCGCTCCGATCCCATACGTGTGCCTCAATCAACCGGTGTTGTACAGCTACGGTGTCTATGATCCGGACGGTGACAGCCTGAGCTATGCCCTTCACCCCGCGCTTGACGCCGGTGGAACGCTCATCGGCTATGTGTTCCCGTACACCGCCAACGAGCCGATCACAGGCATCACTTTGGACCCTTTGACGGGTCTGCTGACCTTCACGCCCAACGCCATCGGCAACTTCGTGGTGGTGGTGGAGGTCACCCAGTACGACGAGGACGGCAACGTGATCGGCACGGTGATGCGCGACATGCAGTTCGTGGTGATCCCCTGCACCAACCAGGCGCCCGATCCGGCCTATTGCATCTCGAACTTCTCCGGCACAGCCGTGCAGGTGTCCTGCACGGAGATCGAACTTTGCGAGTCGGACAACTTCTGCTTCGACGTGGTGATCGGTGACCCGGATCTGGGGGATACCCTGGTCGTGGAGAGCAACGTGCAACAGAACCTTCCGGGCTCGACCATCTCATGGACGGGCACCAACCCGGTGACCATCAACGTGTGCTGGACGGCTCAGCCAGGCAACAGCGGATTCTATCCCTTCACCATCACGGTGGAGGACCAGAACTGTCCCATCAGTGCGTTCCAGACCTACGTGTTCAACACGAACGTGCTTCAGCGGACGTCCGTCGGTCCTGACCAGACCATCTGCGGTCCTCAGGTGGCGAACATCGAGGCCGATGGCGGTGCCAACTTCGTCTGGTCCATCCTGCCGGGCGGCGACCCCATCACCCCGCAGAACTTCATCTGCCTCGACCCGCCCTTCTGCTCGCAGGTGATCGCCGACCCCAACAGCACCACCACCTATGTGGTCGTGAGCGATCTGGCAGGTTCCTGCATCAACTCCGACACGATCACGGTGGCCGTGGTGAGCGACTTCTCCTTCTCGCTCACCCAGAGCGACGACACGCTGTGCCTGGGCGAGACCGCCCAGATCAACGTCATCACCAATCCTGCTTTGCCGGGCTACACCTTCGAGTGGACGCCTTCGCTTGGTCTTTCCGCCGACGATATCGCCAACCCGATCGCCGGATACAGCCAGCCGGGTACGTACGATTACTCGGTGGAGGTCACCAGCCCCGACGGATGCACCAAGCGTGATTCGAGCCTGACGCTCGTCGTGCTTCCAGGGTTCGTGCCCGACTTCACCGTCACGGTCGCCGACGATTCCTTCTGCGAAGGCCAGGGGACCACGTTCACCGTGGAGATCGATAACTCACCGCCCATTTACTGCGGACAGAACTTCGGAGGTTGTTCCTCGGGCATCGTGGCGGACTTTGAGCTGGGAACAGGCACCGTGCAAGGCACGACGACATCCTATCCCGCGCCCTTCGGCAACTGGTACAACAGCGCGCGCCACCAGGTGCTGATCCGGGCCAGCGAACTCCTTGCGCTGGGATTCACCGGCGGTACCATCAACGAACTGGCCTTGAACGTGGCCGCGGTCAACGGGCTGGCCTTGTATCCGGATTGGCAGATCCACATGGGCTGCACCACGCTGGATTCGTTGAACATCGACCAGGGCTTCGTCACCGGCTTGTTCCCCGTGTTCGGGCCGACGGATGTGCCCATCACCGTGGGCTGGAACACCTTCGTGCTCAACCCTGGCTTCAATTGGGATGGCGTGTCGAACGTGGTGGTGGAGTTCTGCTTCAGCAACTACCCGAACGGCTTCACCCAGAACTCGCCCACCTTCGCCACCAACACGGGCTACACGTCGGTGATCTACAACTTCACCGATGGTGCCAACCTGTGCGACACCATCCCGCCGCCCTTCTTCAACCAAGGGGAGAGCGCCGATCGTCCGAACATGCGCTTCCGGGTGTGTGCGGGGGTCAACGAGGACCTGCTCACCTACAGCTGGTCGCCCACGGTGGGGCTCTCCGACCCGAACGGCGCAGTGACCAACGTGGTGCCCGTGACCTCCCCGGCGAGCTACACCGTGACGGTGGGTGACCCCGGTCTGGGCTGCTTCGGCACCGCCACGGTGACGACCACCTGGGATCCCCCGGCGGACGTGAGCTTCGACCCCCTGCCCAACGAGGGCGTGGCACCACTGGACGTCTTCTTCGACAATACCTCCTCCGGGAACGTGGTGTCGTTCACGTGGAACTTCGGGGATACCACCGGAACGTCCACCGAGTTCGAGCCCACCTACACCTTCAACGAGCCGGGCGTTTACATCATCACGCTGAACGGTGTGAGCGATCAGGGCTGCACCGGCTTCTACCAGGATACCGTGATCGTGCTTCCTGATCCGATCGTCATCATCCCCAACGTGTTCAGCCCGAACGGGGATGGCAACAACGATGCGTTCGAGTACGCCGACCTGCGCGGGTGGAAGAGCGTGGAGATGACCATCTACGACCGGTGGGGCACCAAGGTGTACGCCGTGCCGCAGACCACGAGCAACAAGGTGATCTGGAAGCCGAGCTCCAACATCTCCGAGGGGACGTACTACTGGGTCTTCGTCGGGGTCGGCAACGATGGCTCCGAAGTGAAGGAACAAGGCCACGTCACCCTGCTGAGGTGATCGGGTCGTCGATCGCAATGCGAGGGACCCCACGGGGTCCCTCGCCATTTCAGGGCCACGGTCCTTGGGCCTGCCTATTTTCGTGCGACATGCGCACGTTACGAAGGGCGATCGGGGTCTGGGCCTGGATGGCAGCAGGCGGCCCTGGCCTGTTCGCCCAGGAGCACGGCACGATCCCGACCGTGCATGCATCCCCGTTCGTGGAGGAGGCGGCCTTGGCCCTTGACGCTGCGGGTCGGGCCCTTGGGCTGCCATCGGCCTATGGGGTGGTGCTTCCCGTGGAGGAGCGGACCGATGCGGAGCTGTCCGGAAAGGGACCTGGAATGGTGCGGGTCTGTTCGGACGGTGCCCTTGCCGTCGAACCGTTCCTGGTGGATGTGCGGCTTGGTCCTGGTGAGCACCTCCTTATGCGCGATGCGAACACCCTGGACGTGGTCAGCACCATCGAAAGGAGCCAGGTGCCGGCGACCGGACGAGTAGCCCTTCCACGCGCGTTCGGACCGTGCTGCATCATCGAGGTCGTCGGGGGGCATCATGGCGGAACGGTCGGCACGTTCACCGTGGCCGAAGTGGGCCACACCTTCCGGGAAGATCCCTGGCAGAAGGCCGACCCGTGCGAGGTGGATGTGAACTGCGCGGAGGGGCAGGCCTACGCCGACCAGCGCGATGCGGTGGTGCGTGTGGGCGTGCGCGCGAACGGTGCTCTGATCTGGTGTTCGGGCACGCTGATGAACAACACCGCCCAGGATTGCCGTCCGTTCATCCTCACCGCCCTCCACTGCGGTCTCAACTCCACCGCGACCGATCTGCAGGATTACAAGTTCTACTTCGGGTACCAGCGCACGGGCTGCGGCAGCGGAGCGGCGGACCAGACCAAGTACATCACCGGTTGCCATCGCCGGGCGGACAGCAACGATGGAGGCCTGAACGGGTCGGACTTCCTGCTGCTGGAAGCCACCACCAGCGTGCCGGCCGGCTTCGATCCGTACTGGGCGGGTTGGGACGCTTCCAGCGCGCCGAGCACGAGCGGGGTCACCATCCATCATCCCACGGGCAGCGAGAAGAAAGTGAGCACCTATGCCATGAACCTGCTCACCTCGCAGTGGATCGCCGGGGGACCGTACAGCCACTGGTTCGTGAAGTGGACGGCCACGGCCAACGGACATGGTGTCACCGAACCCGGTTCTTCCGGGGCTCCGCTGCTGGATGCGAACGGCCGGGTGATCGGCACGTTGAGCGGCGGCACCAGCTGTTGCGTGGTGGATGGCTGCGGCCTCCCTGGCTCGGGCCCGGGCCAACCGGATTACTACGGGAAGATGAGCTTCCATTGGACGCAGAACCCCAACACCGCCGCGCAGAAGCTGAAGGCCTGGCTCGATCCGCTCGATCTTGGTGTGCTTGTTCTGGACGGCTCCAGGTCCCCCTGCGCCATCGGCCTTGCGGAGCTCGCCTGGGAAGGCCTTGAGGTGCATCCCGTTCCGGCGCACGACCGGTTGGTCGTGGGGTGGGAGGGGCCGGATGAAGAGCTGGACCTGGTGCTTTGGTCAGTGGCAGGGCGACCGGTGCGCCGCGTGCGGAGCCGGAACGGGGCGACCTTGGCGGTGGGGGACCTGCCGGCAGGCAGCTACCTGCTCACCCTCACCAGTGCGTGCGGTGGACGTGCCTCACGCCGCGTGATCCTGCTCGGGATGCCATGAGAAAAGGCGCCCGGGGGCGCCTCTTCGATGGGGGCAGGATCGATCCGGGCTCACTTAAGCTCCTTCACGGTGCGTCCGTTCGCGCGGTACTTGGCATCCATCTCGGACCGGGCCTTGCGCGCATCGGCTTCCGAGGTGTGCCGCACCACCTGCCAGCGCTGGGCCGGCACTGTGGCGGGCAGCTTGCCGAAGCGGGCCTTCACCGCATCGTTCGACAGATCGGCGTCCACGGCGATGACCTCGGAGAGGATGACATGACCACCGTTCTCTTCTCCCACGAGGAATGCGGAGGTGGCGGGTTGCTGGGCCTGGGCGGCCACGGCGACGATGGCGCAGGTGGCGGCAAGGGCAAGGCGTCGGAAGATCATGGACCGGGGTTTGTTCCTGCAATGTTACGCATCGGCGGCCAGCTCATCGTCCTGCTCGCACCTCGGCGCCCGGGGTGAGCACCTGCACAGGTCCTCCCCGGTCACGGGCGTGGATGCGCGCATCGTACATCGCCTCCACGTGAGCCCCTGGGAAGTGATAACGCCCTGTGTACGCCGCGGTCGCGCGCAGATGGAAGACGGCCTTCTGCCCGCGTGCCAGATCGAAGTAGGTCATCACCCGGTCGTCGCGCACATCCTGGTACGAGTAGGGGCTGTCCGTGTGGACCTGCTCCAAACCCTCCATGCGGGCGTTGCGGATCTCCCAACCGGAGGGGAAGATCTGCGAGAGCGCCAGATTGCTGTAGAGCGGCTCGGTACCCGTGTGGGTCACCTCCACCTTCACCAGCACGTCGGTGCCCTGCGTGAGCATGGCAGGGTCCAGCGTGCGGCCATCGGATCCGGTGAAGCTGGTGCGGATGGCGAGGCCGTTCGATGAAGCGTGCTCCATCCCCTGCGCAGGTGTGCCCATGCGGGTGATCCGCGTGAAGACCATGCCTGTGCCTTTGTTGATCACCTGGACGCGATGGGGTCGGTCCGGTGCTTCGATCATCATCCGCCAGGCGGAACGATCGCTTCGCACCGCCGTGGACGTGCCGTCGATGGTGACGGTGAGGTCGAGCCCGGTGCTCTGTCCGTTCACCGCGGTGTACCGTGACACGGCCATCAAGGCGAAGGCCGTGCTCTGTGTGCTGAGCCATTGCTCGCTGCCGAGGCGCCCGGCGATGCGGAGGACCACGGGGCCGGCCTCGGGTAGGCGCGCGCTGCGCAACAGGGTCAAGGCGATGAGGGCCTCATCGCGGGTCGCGCTCCCATAGGTGTCGCTCAGTTCGGCGTAGTCCGCGATCCCGGCGGAGATGCCGGTGGTCAATGCGTTCGCGGCATCCGATCGGCCAAGCTCGGCGTAGGCGGCGGCCAGGGTCCACCGGGCCATGGGTTCGAGGGCGGGCAACGAGCGAAGGCGGTTCATGGCGGCGGGTTCCGCGGCACCGCCCAGCGCCAGGGCGAACAGGCGGTAGGCCTGCACGAACCCGGAACGACCATCGGTCGCAGGTGACCACGTCCGTGCGGCGTTGCGCTGCGCCGCGATCCATCCGGTGCGCATGGATCCGGGCACGGGATGGCCCAGTCGGGCGGCCTCCAGCAGGAAGTGCCCGGCGTAGACGCTGCTCCAGTCATCCGTGTGGGTTCCGCCCGGCCAGTAGCTGAAGCGACCGTCACCACGCTGGAACGATGCCAGCTTGCGGATGGCGGCCCCCACATCCGCGTTCACCTGTTCCTTCAGGGAAGGCGAAAGGTCAACGAGGCCGTCCAGGTAGAGCTGCGGGAAGGCCTTGGACACGGTCTGTTCAAGGCATCCATGCGGGTAGCCCAACAGTTCCTGAAGGCGTCGCTCCAGTCCAAGCGGCGGAAGGCTGGTGACCTCGATGACGGCCGAGTTGGTGCCACCGAGGCCGACGGGGACCACGGACAGGTCCACCTGTTCGCTCCCCCGCACCGCACCATCCTCCGACCGGGTGATCGGCAGCAAGGGCGAGCGCACGCCGATGTCGATCCGTGTGGTGGCGCGCTCGGTGCCGGCCTGGGCGGTCACGTTCACCTGCGCTACGCCGGTGCGGTCCGCTGCACGAAGGTGGAAACGGATCACCTGTTCCCCGTTGCCGTCGAACCGCACCACCCGTTCGAGCGGACCATCACCCGTGACCGCACCGGAAAGGCCGACCCTCACGGAGACCTCGCGCAGGGCCTTGTCCATGGCGAACACGGTGATGGGCAGGTCCACCGTTTCGTCGGGTCCGAGCACTCGGGGCAGGGTGGCCAGCACCATCAGTGGCTGTCGCACGGGCACGGTGCGTTCGGTGCTGCCGTAGGCCCCATCGGGGTGGCTGGCCACCACCATCACGCGCACGCTGCCCACGTAGTTGTTGATCGTGAACCGATGGGTGGCCCGTTGGCCCGGGGCCAGGGAGAGCGGGCCGGCATGCAGCACCACGGGTTTGAAGCGCCCGATGCGGGATGGATCGACCGGACCGCCACCATCGCTCCCACCGACGGCCAGCACGCGGCCGGCCTCCACACCAAAGGCGCCGATCACTTGGTCGTACAGGTCGAAACTGTGCACGCCGAGCGCTTCACGTGCGTACAGATGCGCCCAGGGGTCGGGTGTACGGAAGCGCGTGAGGTCGAGGAGGCCCTCGTCCACCGCATACAGCATGTAGTTCATGGCGCGGCCGCTCTTCTCCGCCAGGCCGATGGTGAACTCGCGACCGGGCTTGATCTCGGCCGGCGCTTCGAGCATCGGCTCCAGGCGGCTGGCCGGGTCCTCCACCAGGATGGGGATCACGCCATAGAGGCGGATGGGCAGGTCGTTGGCCACCTCGCCGTGCGGTTGGAGCAGCGTGACATGGGCGTAGATGTTCGGCATCATGGCGGCCGTGGCCTTGAAGCGGTGGGTGGTTCCGCCTTCGTTCAGGGCGATGCGTGTGATCCCCACCACCCGGTGGCCGTTCTCCAGGCTGACGATCGCGGTGCCGGCGTGCGTGGACGGGATGGTGAGCTCCACTTCATCACCAGGTGCGTAGCGCTCCCTGGCCGTGCCGATGGACAACCGTGTGGCCGCCGGGTCCTGGCCGCGCCCTGCCGCATCGACCGCTCCGTCCGCCCCGAAGTGGAGGGTGACGACGGCCACATGGCCGCTGGAGGGATCCTCCGCACGCACCAGGTAACGTCCGGTGGCGGCGGCTTCCACGCGCACGATCAGGGTACCGCGGCCGCTGGCGTCGGTGGTCACGTCATGCACGGACACCACACGCAGGCCTTCTCCGGTGCGGCCGCTCGTGGGGCCGTCCATGGCACCATGCCACCAGCGCTCCTCGTCCACCTTCATCACCTGCACCTTCAGTGGGTGACCGGGTACGGGCTTGCCAGCGCCGTCCAGACTGACCAGGTCGAAGCGATGCGGCCGTCCGGCCATGTAAGTGTCCCAAGCCCCGTCCGGTGCGGGGGGCCTCAGGCCCGCATAGGTGTGGTAGGGGTGGAGCACCACCTCCTGCTGGTCCATGCTGGCATCGCCGCCGGGATCGCTCACCCGGCTGATGACCGTGAGCCGGAGTGCCGCGGGGGCACCCGCCGAGGGCTTCAGGTCAAAGGGGAAGAGCGCGCGCCCCTGAGCGTCGGTGCGGCCATCGAACACGACGGTCTCGCCCTCCGCGAGCTGATGGCCGAGGTCATCGAACACGAAGTCGCTGTGCCCTTTCGGCTTGAACCCGGCACGGGCGAGGCCCACGGAGACCACGACCGGCGCCTGAACGGCAGGAGCGCCGTGCAGCCAGAAGGCCTCGAGGCGGGTGGCCCGGGGAAGTTGATCCGCCAGCAGCGGACCGGTGCCCAGGTCGAGCGCGATCCGCATCCGGTTGGGTTTCACCGTCTCGATGCGCAGCGACCGATGGAAGGCGGCATCGCCAACGGTCACCCGCCCCATCCAGAGGCCGGTGGGTGCATCCGGTGATGTGGCGCAGGGGAATCCGTACTGGTCACCCACCGCCTGTCGGCGCACGGCACGGTGGACGACGCGGCCGTTCGGGTCCATCAATTCGAACACCACCGGATGGTCCTTGGGCAGGAGCTTGTCCCGGTCGTGCAGGATGAAGGCCAGATGGAGCGAATCCCCGGGTCGCCACACGCCGCGCTCGCCGGTAAGGAAGCCCTTCAGGCCTTGGGGAAGCGCTTCTCCGCCCACATCGAACGCGCTTACATCGAGCGCCGAGCCGTCGTCCACGCGCAGGTAGCCGCGCTGTTCCTTCGACCGCGCCACCACCAGAAAGGGGGTGTGCGCCGGAGCCGGCAATGCGGCGAAGCCCTGACCGTCGGTGGTCAGGTGGCCCAGGGTGCGCAATTGCAGGTCGAGCACATCCACCTCCACACCGGGGATGGCGGCGCCGGTGCGCAGATCGCTCACCACCACCCGGAGGCCACCGCTCGCATCACGCTTGGCCAGCAGGCCGAGGTCACTGGAGAGCACGTTGCGGCTGGTCTTGCGACGGCTGCCGTAGTAACTGGATGAGCAGGGGTTGTCGCGTTCCCGATGGTCGTAGTCATCCGGATACCAGGAGTCATCGTAGTAGTAGTAGTAACCCGCGCGGTCGAAGGCGCTGTCGTCCAGCGTCGGTGCTTCGGTGCGGCCGGCCAGCACCGCATCGGGGGAGGGCGGTGAGCCGTCGTTGCAGGGGTATGTGGATTGATCTTGGCGGAAGCCGAGCTCCACCCGGTGGATCGCACCAGGTTCGGCGGAAATGAGCTTGTCGAGGTCAAGGAAGTAGCGGTTCCACCGTCCGGGATCCGGTGCATCGCTGCTCACAAGGGGCAGATCCTGTTCGGCCACTAGGCGCCCCACGCGTGCCAGTTCGTCCCCACCGGCCAGGTCGTTCACCTGAAGGAACTGGGGGATGTTGTCCGTGTGGACCCGGATGATGCGCACGGTCACCGCGCGGAGGTTCACCGCCTCGAAGGGGAGCTTTCGGCCGCCGGTCGTGGGCAGCACCACGCCATCGCCGACGAAACGCACGGCCGGTCCAGGTTCGGGGAAGCGCACGACTGTGGTGACGTCGCGATCGAGGGTGCCTCCAGCGGCGGTGCGGAGGCCTGCGGCCACGAACACGGCCTGCTCGCCATGCTGCGGCTCTCCGGGATGAAGCACCAGCGTGTTGCCCTCAAGGGCGATGCGCATCGGAGGCGCACCCGAGATGCCGGCCAGGCCGGAGAGGTCCTGTGCGGGGTCCGGTGGTTCGGAGAACAACAGGCGCACCTGCTGTTCGCCGTCGAGCAGCGCGCGGGCGTTGAGCAGAACAAAGCGCCCCGCTTCCGGCAGGTCAAGGCGGGTCCGGCCCTCGTCGCCGCTCCCGATCGCGGCCCCGCCCCAGGTCAATTCCAGCTCTGTGCCGGTGGGGCCCCTGCGAATACTGTCGGCCACCAGCTCGTGCCGCAGCCGGTCCGGCGAGCTGCTGATGCGCAAGGGCACCTCACGCCCATCCTGCCGTGCGGTGAAACAGGCCAGCAGCTTCCCGGCCGGGGCCTGATCGGCCGTGGTCACGAGCCAGGTGACGCTGTGCAGGCTGCCACCCTCGCCGTCCAGCGGGGCCACGTCCGCCAGGTCCACGGCGAGGTGCTGCTCGAGGGTGCGGAATCCGAAGCGGAAGGTGGACAAGTGCCCGGGCACCGATACGATGCCACCGAGCTGAAAGGTGACCGTATGGTCGGTGCCCGGCCGCAGCGCCTCCTTGGGGACGAATGCCAGGGTGCGGGCATCGTGCCAGCGCACACCACCCTCGACGGTGGGATCCAGTTCGAAGAGGGAGGCAAGCTTCGCCGTACTTGTGTCGGTGAACGTGAGGCCTTCCGCCAACCGGACAAGCACAGGGGCGGAGGCTGACACCGGACCGGCCGTGAAGGCCGTGATGTACGGAGCGAATGCCGGATCCGGGCGGGGGAGCGGAGGACGGCTGCAGGCGGCGAAGAACAGGGCCAGGGAGAGGGCCGCGGGCCAGGACCGGTAACGGAGCATGGTGCAGGGATGAGCGGCAAAAGGTAGCCGCCATCGCCTCAACGGCAAGAAGCTGCGGGGAATTGCCGGGGTCAGGGCTCCGCCATCAGGCGGTCGGCCTCGTCGGCGCTGATGACGCGATCGCCCATGGCGCCGACGGTGAAGGCATCGGTGAGGCCTTTGGCCTTCAGCTGCTCCTTGGCGGCCTCGGCCTCGGCACGGGTCCGGAAGTCGCCGTGGAAGTAGCGCACCGCATCCACGCTGGGCACGGGGGTCACGTTGCCGATCTCGATGTACTTGTCCATGATGTCCATCGGGACATTGCCGGCGAAGGTGCCCACCTGCACCCGGTAGCGGATCAGGCTCTTGTCGATGCCGCCCACCGGTGTGTTGCGCAGGTCCTCCGGTCCGGTGAGGCGTGCACCGGCCTCCTTGAGGCTCACCCGTTTCCCGTTCTTGAAGGCCACGAGGAACGCGCCTTTGAAGCCTTTCAGCAGCATGTCCACCTTGTGCTTGGCGGCCGGGTTCACATCGGTGAAGCTGCCCGTGTAGTATCGCGTGAGACCATCCTCTCCTTCGATCACCACCAGGTCGGGGATGCCGGTGAAGATGTTCTTCGCGAGCTTGTTGCGGAAGGCGCCCAGCTGCACGCGCACCACCACGGCCTCCGTGGAGGCGGGCCCACTGGCGCCTTCAAGACCCGAACCGGACCGGCGCACCTCCTCGTCGATGTCGATGAGCCGTCCATCCTCCTCGGCCATCACACGGCCGTCGATGCCTTTGCCGCTCAAGGCCAACTGCCGCCGCAACGCTTCAGGCAGGGCGTCGTAGTTGCCCACCACATAGAAGGTGGTGTCGCCCTTCTCCAACGTGCGCACGTCCGGGATGCTCAGGATCTTTTGGATCAGGTCCTCGGGAATGCCCTCCATGTGCTCGCCGACCTTCACCACATAGGCGCGGCGCTTGGCGGCGGTGGTCGTGCGGCCGCGCGGGCCGAAGGATTCAACGCGGGAGCTCACCAGGTTCACGTTCGCCGAGTCCTTGTAGTTCAACCAGGCCTTCAGGAGCGCGTCGTCGGTCAGGGTCACCCCGTCCGCATCCACAGCGGCGCCCGGTGCGGTGTTCGGCTCCAGGTCCAAATGGTCGGGCACGCCGTCGCCGTCACCGTCCAGCGGACAGCCGTTGGCATCCACGGGCACACCGGCAGGGGTTCCGGGGCATTGGTCGTTCCAATCGGTGACACCGTCCCCGTCCTCGTCGTCGGCGAGGGCCAGCAGGTCCATCTCCTCGGTGGAGAGGGTGGGGCCTTCTCGATCGCGCGGCTTGCGTTGGCCGATGCCATAGTTCAGGGAGAACGAACTGAACAGGAACCGGTCCATCCGCGCGTTGCCCTGGCGCTCCTCGCGGCTGTCCTGCGTCACACCGTCGATGAGGTCGGTGGAGGTGAAATGCATGGTCGTGCCGATGCGCAGGTCGAACCGGCCACCGAGGTGCATGCGTGCTCCGATGCCCACCGGGACCGCCCAGGTGAGCTCGGGGTATTTGCCGAAACCGTCGAGGTCGAGCTCGCGGATATCGCTCTCGTAGCTGTAGTCGCGCTGCAGCTGCACGGCATCGCCGGCCTGCGGGTCGTTCTCCGCGCGGTCGCGGATGGTGCCATCGCTCCAGTAGTGGTACATCCGTCCCTCCGCGTCCAGGCGGTCCGTCTTGCTGAGGAACTCCACGGCCTCGAAGCCGATGGATAGGTAAGGCTCCACCCGGCGGCCGGGGTTCAGGAGCTGGTGGAAGTTGTAGGTGAACTGGACCCCTCCCGTGGTGATGCGCGACTCGAAGTTGAGGTTGCGGGTGAGGCTGCGTTCGTTGGCACCCAACCGGCCGTGCAGCGCATACAGACCCACATCAAGCCACGGGGTCAGCGGGGTTCCGGCGCGCAGCTCATAGCCCACGCGCGTCAGCAGCGGGCTGTAGCCCTTGTGGCCGTTCCCGATGTCGCCGAGGAAGGCGAACATGCCCACACCAAGGCCGAAGGTGGGGCGGATGCTGTAGCGGCTGCTGTCCACCTCCTGCGCGACCGCACGTCCGAAGGGCGCGCAGAGCAGGGCACCGAACGCCAGGGCAAGTGTCGTGCGCACGACGGGCCGGTGGCGGGGGTGGGGCAGCATGCGGGGAAAGATAGTTTTCCCGGACTATTGGACCCAGGTCTGGCTGGAGAGCATCAGGGCCTCCTGCACGGTGATGCGCTCACCGTTGTTGTACGCCGTCACGAAGGGCCCGGGAAGCTCATGGCCGGCGGCCACCAGCGCGATGCGCTTGTCCCTGGCCTCGCGGTATTGGCTGTAGGAGCCTGTGGTGTATTTGATCCAGCCCTCGTGGCGTTCGATGCTGAACGGCTCGTTGAACCGGTGGCGGCCGGCAAAGTACTCCCGACCCACTTCGCGGTGCGCAGCAGTGATCTGGACCTTGTAAGCGATGCCTTTCTCGGGCGCAGGGATGCCTTTGGAGGGCGCCGGTCTCGTTGTGGCCGGCTTGTTGTCCGTGGCCTGCGGGCTCTCGGTCCGGGTCTCTTTGGCGGGCAGGTTGAGGCCGGTGTCCTGCGCGTCCGTGGTGTTCATGCGGGCCGGGTCCTGTTGCAGGGCGCTGAAGGCCATGTCGCCGATGGTGAAGGTCGAGGCGCCCACGGCCACGCGTTGGGTCTCGTCGTTCAGGAGATAGCCGAATTCGCCGGAGACCGTGTAGTCCCCATCGGGCTGGCCGTTCGCACGCAGCTTGTAGGCCACTTTCAGATCCTGGTCGGCGGGCAGGTTGAGCCACACGAACTTGGCGATGCGGTCCTGTGTGGTGAAGATGGCCTGTGCGCTTCCCTTCTCCATCGCGGTGAATCCCGCAGGCAGGTTCTCCTGCAGCTTGCCGAAGCCGCGGATGTCGCCCTTTTTGATCGTCACCTCCACAAGGAGTTCGCTGGCGGAGACGAGGGTCACCTTCCGCTCCACGGCGACACCACCCGGCCCCTGGCCAGGCGGCGAAGCCATCGTGGCGGGTTCCTCGGCAAGCACAGGGGCCGCGCCGGCGGCGGTCACGATGTCATTGGTGGCGTCCATCGGCTGGATGACCGCGGCATCGGGTGGCGCGGCGGCGGCCACGGCGGGGTCGCCCATCACGGTCACCATGGCGGTGGCCAGGTCGTAGGTGCGTCGCTCGTTGTCAAGGATGTAGCTGAAGCGGCCGTTGATGGGCATCTGGCCGCTGGCGGAGGCGGAAGCGATCAGGTTGTACGAGACCTTGAAGGTGGGCTGCGTGGGCAGGGACATCCAGATGAACTTGGCCTTCTGGTCGCTGAAGGTGAAGGAGGCGCCTTTCGTTTCGATGGCGGTGCAGGTGAACCCCTCAGGCAGGTCGATCTGCAGCTTGGCGAAACCGCTGAGGTCGCCTTTCTCGACCGTCACGACCACCTTGGTCTCGCTGCCCGGCATCACCGTCGGGGGCGCATCCTGCGTGATCTTGATGTCGGCGAGGAGGAAGATCTCGATGAGGAGGACGCCGATGAGGTCGACGAGGATGAGCAGTTGGGCCATGGATCCGGAACGGTTTGCACGGCCCTTCGGTGGGCCTGAGCAAAACTACCCGGAGGCCTTGGGGCACAAGGAGGTGCACGCGGGTCCGTTGCGAACAGCGCCGTGTTGAGAAGGGGGCGCGGCCCTAGAAGTTCGGCTTCAGCAGGTACTTGCTGTAGAAGGCATCGATCGCGTCCACGGCCTCCTGCGCCGTGTCCACGACCGTGATGAGGTCGAGGTCGACGGGGTTGATGTAGGCGTGGCGATCGCCCATGGTCTGCTTCACCCAATCGAGCAGGCCCTTCCAATAGGCGCGCCCGACGAGGATGATCGGAAAGCGGCCGATCTTCTGGGTCTGGATCAGGGTGAGGGCCTCGAAGAGCTCGTCCAACGTGCCGAAGCCGCCGGGCAGCACGATGAAGCCCTGGGAGTACTTCGTGAACATGACCTTCCGCACGAAGAAATAATCGAAGTGCAGGCTCTTCTCCTTGTCGATGTACGGGTTCGGGGCCTGTTCGAAGGGGAGCTCGATGTTGAGGCCCACGCTGGTGCCACCGCCGCGCTGCGCACCCTTGTTGGCGGCCTCCATGATGCCCGGTCCGCCGCCGGTGATCACGCCGTAGCCGTAGCCGGTGAGCAGGAAGGCGATCTCCTCGGCGAGCTTGTATTCGGCCCGTTCGGGCGCGGTGCGGGCGCTGCCGAAGATGCTCACGCAGGGGCGGATGCGCTGCATGGCCTCGAAGCCTTCGACGAACTCGCTCATGATCTTGAAGATGGCCCAGCTGTCGTTGGCCTTCACCTCGCTCCAGCCCTTCCGTTTGAAGGCCTTGCGGATGCGGCGTTCGCTTTCCTCCTGTGCGTGCTGTGCCGGCACGGCCGGCTTGGGTGTGCGTTTCATCGCAGTTCGTTGCTGAGGTAACGGGCGGTGTGGCCGCGCCCCATGCGCACGACCTCCTCGGGCGTGCCGCGGGCCACGATGCGACCGCCGCCATCGCCGCCCTCGGGGCCCATGTCGATCACATGGTCGGCCACCTTGATGATGTCCATGTTGTGCTCCACGACGAGCACGGTGTTCCCCTGGTCGACCAGCCTGTCGAGCACGGCGATCAGCTGCCGCACATCCTCGAAGTGCAGGCCGGTGGTGGGCTCGTCCAGGATGTAGAGCGTGCTGCCCGTTCCGCGGCGCCCCAGCTCGCTGGCGAGCTTGATGCGCTGGGCCTCGCCCCCGCTGAGGGTGGTGCTGCTCTGCCCGAGGGTGACATACCCGAGGCCGACGTCCATGAGGGTGCGCAGCTTCACGGCCAGCTGGGGCAGGTCGGCGAAGTGATCGAGCGCTTCCTCCACGCTCATGTCCAGCACATCGGCGATGCTGCGGCCCTTGAAGCGCACCTCAAGGGTCTCGCGGTCGTAGCGCTTGCCGCGGCAGGCCTCGCACGGCACGTCCACGTCCGGCAGAAAGTTCATGGCGATGGTGCGCACACCGGCGCCCTTGCAGGTCTCGCAGCGCCCACCGGCGGTGTTGAACGAGAAGCGACCGGCCTTGTAGCCGCGCACCTTTGCTCCGGGCAGCAGCGCGTAGAGCTGGCGGATGGCGTCGAACAGGCCGGTGTAGGTGGCCGGATTGCTGCGGGGCGTGCGGCCGATCGGGCTCTGGTCCACTTCGATCACCTTGTCCAGATGCGCCAGTCCGTCCACCTTGCGGTAGGGAAGGGGGCGCGTGTCCGCGCGGTGGAAGTGGCGGGCCAGGATCGGATACAGCGTGTCGCCGATGAGGGTGCTCTTGCCGCTGCCGCTGACACCGGTGACGCAGATGAAGGTGCCCAGCGGAAGCACGAGGTCCACGTCCTTCAGGTTGTGACCCGTGGCACCGAGCACGGACAACCTGTGCCCGTTGCCGGCGCGTCGCCGGCGCGGCACGTCGATGGCGAGCTCGTTGCGCAGATAGCGGCCGGTAAGGCTGTCCTCCTTTCGGACCTCCGTGGGCGTGCCCTGGGCCACGATGCGGCCGCCATGTTCGCCGGCGCCCGGACCGATGTCGATCAGGTGGTCGGCCTGCAGCATCATCTCCTTGTCGTGCTCCACCACGATGACGCTGTTGCCACCGTCGCGCAGATGGCGCAGGCTGGCGATCAGCCGGTGGTCGTCGCGCTGGTGGAGACCGATGCTCGGTTCATCAAGGATGTAGAGCACCCCGGTGAGCTGGCTGCCGATCTGTGTGGCCAGGCGGATGCGCTGGGCCTCACCACCGCTCAGGGTGCGGGCGCTGCGGTCGAGGGTGAGGTACTCCAGGCCCACATCGAGGAGGAAGCGGGTGCGCGCGGTGATCTCCTTCACCACATCACGGGCGATCAGGGCCTGGCGGCCCTCGAGGCGGTCCAGCAGTCCTTCGGTGTGCGCATGCAGGCGGTCAAGCGGCAGGGTGGCGAGCTCGTGGATGTTGAGCCCGTCGAGCCGGAAGTGCAATGCGGTGTGCTTCAGACGCGTGCCGTTGCACTCGGGGCAGGCCACCATGTGCGTGAACTGCCCGGCCCACTTCTGGGCCTGTGCGCCGCCGTCCTTCGCTTGTTCCAGGATGAAGGGGATGATGCCCTCGAACTGTACGGTGCGGTCGCTCAATCCCACCTGACTGCTGACGCGGAGCGGTTCATCAAGGCCGTTGAGCAGCGCGGCCACCACAGGGTCGCCCATTTCCTCCACGGGTGTGTCCAGGTCGTGGCCGAATCCGGCCAGGACGGCCTCGACCTGGCGGAAGACCCAGGAGCTCTTGTAACTGCCCAGGGGCAGCACGGCGCCGCGGCGGATGCTCTTGGTGCGGTCCGGGATGATCTTGGCGATGGCCACGTCGGTCACCTGGCCGAGACCACTGCACCGCGGGCACGCGCCGTAGGGGCTGTTGAAGCTGAACAGGTTCGGTTCGGGCTCTTCGTAGGCGATGCCGCTGGTGGGGCACATGAGGTGCCTGCTCAGGTAGCGGGGCTGGGTGCCGTCCGGTGGAAGGGCCATCAGATTGCCCTTGCCGAGCTTCAGGGCCAGGTCGCAGGCATCGGCCAGTCGTTTCCGACCGGCGCCGGACCGCCCGTCGGCAGGCACCTTCAGCCGGTCGATCACCACCTCGATGTCATGGACCTTGTAGCGGTCCAGGCGGGGGCGTGTGGTGAGGTCGATCACTTTGCCGTCAACACGGGCGCGGAGGAAACCCTGTCGCAGGAACTGCTCGAAGAGCTCCTTGTAGTGCCCCTTGCGACCCCTCACCACGGGTGCGAGCACGAGCAGGTCGCCGCCGGCGTGCTCCTCCATCAGCAGGTCCACGATGCGGGCATCGGTGTAGCGCACCATGCGCTCGCCCGTCACATAGGAGAAGGCATCCGCCGCCCTGGCGTAGAGCAGGCGCAGCAGGTCGTAGATCTCCGTCACCGTGCCCACGGTGCTTCGCGGGTTGCGGCTGATGGTCTTCTGTTCGATGGCGATCACGGGGCTGAGCCCTGTGATGAGGTCGACATCGGGACGTTCGATACCTCCGAGGAACTGCCGTGCATAGGCGTTGAAGGTCTCGATGTAGCGGCGCTGCCCTTCGGCGTGCAGGGTGTCGAAGGCCAGGCTGCTCTTGCCGCTTCCGCTCAGGCCCGTGATCACCACGAGCTTGTCGCGGGGGATGACCACGTCGATGTTCTTCAGGTTGTGCACCCGGGCGCCCAGCACCTCGATGGCGGCATCGCCGTTCGATGGTGCGGTGGCGCTTGCGGTGTCCGCAGCCTCACTCGTCCTGGGCACCTTCCGCGGCATCGAAATCAGCGGCAGGCAGCAGCAGCTCGTAGCGCCGGCCAGCGGTGTTGGACAGGCGCGTCTCGCGCAGCCAGGGGTTCAACAGCTTCAGCACCTTGTAGGAGGTGCCCTGCTCGGACGCGAAGGCGGCCAGGTCGTTCACGGGCCCGTCCACCACGTGGGTCCGCACCTTGTAGGGCGCGTACAGGTCCTTGGAGCGGATGTGGAAGCCGTAGCGCCCCGGGTCGGCCATGATCTCCTTCATCGCAAGGGCGCGGAACACGTAGCGCGAGGTCTCCTCCGGCAGCAGCAGGTCGTAATAGTCCTTGGCGTTCTGCCGGCCGATCTGTTTGTCGAGCCCACCGACACCCAGGTTGTACGAGGCCATGGCCATCGCCCAGGATCCGTATCGCGCATACGCCTCCTTCAGGTAGCGGGCAGCGGCGCGTGTGCTCTTCACCACGTTGTAGCGCTCATCCACCTCGGCGTTCACCTCCAGGCCGTACCGCGGGGCGGTGTCCTTCATGAACTGCCAGAACCCCGCAGCGCCCATGGGGCTCACGGAGTTGGTGAAACCGCTCTCGATGAGGGAGATGTACTTGAGGTCCTCGGGCACACCCTCTTCGCGCAGCACCTGTTCGATGAGCGGGAACCAGCGCGCGGCCCGTTTGTGGGCCAGGATGGAATTGCTCTGCCAGTAGGTGTTCACCAGAAGCTCGCGGTCCAGCCGTTCGCGCACATCGAGCTTCTCCAGCGGTACGCGTTCGCCGCACAGCTCGACCGTGTTCGGCAGGGTGAGGGAGAAGATCTTGTAACTGTCGTTGAAGTGCCGCTGGTGGTCCAGGTCATTGTGCTCCTCGATCACCGCGTAGGTGAAGAGGTTGGCGCCCAGGACACCGGCCAGCAGAAGGCTCCCGCCCCGGCGATGCGCAGGGCATGGATGAGCGGGGTGCGGGGTTCAGTGGCCATGTTCGGGGGGGGCGGGCCGTGGGCGGCGGGTGGGCAGGTAGAGCAGCAGGAAGACGGCAACGGCGTACAGAACGAAGATCCCCGTGTGAAGGTTCCGCCACACGCCCACGAAGCGCAGGACCGCAAAGTTAAGGAACACGCTGAGGGCCCCCAGCGCACCGAAGGTGAGGGCCACCTGTGCATCGCTCAGGCCCAGGTAGCTCAGGTGGTGGGTGGTGTGGTCGCGCCCGCCCACGAACGGGCTTCGCCCACGCCCGATGCGGTTGACCGTCACGGTGGTGGTGTCCACGATGGGCAGCAGGAACACCACAAGGGTCATGATCGCCTGCCTCCAGTGCTCGTCCGCGCCGGTGACCGGGGAGGGGGCGTTCCAGAAGCAGCGGATGCCCACGTAGGCAAGGTAGACGCCCAGGAACTGGCTGCCGGTATCGCCCATGAACATCCGGCTGGGGTTCCAGTTGTAGAACAGGAAGCCGGCCAGCGCGGCGATGGTGCCCACCAGCAGCACCATGTGAACGCCCTCCACCGGACCGAGCATCAGGTGCACCACGAGCCCGTTCAGCAGGATGAAGATGGAGACCACGGTGGTGATGGCGTCCATGTTGTCCAGCATGTTGATGGAGTTCATGATGCCGACGACCCACACGACGGTGAGGAGCATGTCGGCCCAGGGCGCTCCGAAGAAGCGGATCCCGTTGCCCGAGGCGAAGAGCAGGGCACCGCAGCCCACCTGGGCCAGGAACTTCAGGACGGGGCGCGTGTTGTAGGCGTCGTCGGCGAGGCCGAGCAGAAAACCGAGCGATGTGGCGGCGATGAGGCCCAGAAGACCGGGTTGCCAGAGCGGGGCCAGGGCGGGGAAGAAGACGCCGTTCACCGAGAACGCGCCGAGGAAGACGATGAAGAAGGCGATGCCGCCGAAGGCGGGTTTATGGGTGGCGCTCCAGCGGACCAGGTCGGTGTTGTGCTCGCGCGAGCCCAGCGTGCGGGCGAAGCGCATGAAGAGCGAATTGATCAGCAGCGAGAACAGGACCGCTGCGAAGAAGAGGCCGGAGTAGATGAGGAAGAGCTGGGCCGGGGTGTACATGGCCGGGCTAGACAAGCGTGGGCAGCAGGTCCCTCAACGGAAGGCCTGCCTGGTCCTTGCCGTTCACGATCGCGCCGGTGACGCCCCAGTCGATCCCGAGGGCGGGGTCGTTCCACAGAAGGGTGCGTTCGGCCGCCGGATCCCAGTAGCGGGAGCATTTGTACTGGAAGAGGGTGTTGTCCTCCAGCACCGCAAGGCCGTGGGCGAACCCTTCCGGGATGAAGAGCATCACCGGGGCGCTGTCGTCCAGCCGGATGCTGAAATGCCGTCCCAGCGTCGGGCTGCCGGCGCGCAGGTCCACGCACACATCGAGCACGGCGCCGCGCGCCACGCGCACGAGCTTGGCCTGGGCGGAGGCTCCAGCCTGCAGATGCAGTCCGCGCACCACGCTCTTGCGGGACACCGACTCGTTGTCCTGCACGAAGCGCAGGTCCAGCCCGGTGGCCGCGGCGAAGGCGCGTTCGTTGAAACTTTCCAGGAAGTGGCCGCGGTCGTCGCGGTGCACGGCGGGTCGCAACACCAGCAGGCCATCAAGGGGAGTGTTCTCGATCCGCATCAGGCCCTGCCGGTGAGTTTGCCCAGAAATCCCCTGCGGCGACCGCCCTTCCGGTCGCCTCGGTCCTCGTAATAGCCATAGCCCGTGCCATAGCCGTGGCCATAGCCATAGCCGTAGCCATAGCCATAGCCGTAGTTGTAGCCGTATTTGTTGCGGTCGATGTCCACGCCGTTCAGGATGGTGGTGATGCGGGTGATGCGGTTCTCGTTGATCAGGCGGTCCACGTTGTGGATGAAGGCCTTCTTGCTGTAATCCGAGCGGAAGATGTAGATGGGATAGTCGGCCCGCTGGATCATGGCGATGCCATCGGTGACCAGGCCCACGGGCGGGTTGTCGATGAGGATCACGTCGTAGGACTTCTTCAACTCCTCGATGATGAGGTTCATTCGTTCACTGATCACCAGTTCCGACGGGTTCGGTGGGATGGGGCCGGCGGTGATGAAGTACAGGTTCTCGAGGGCGCTCTGCTGGATGCAGTTCTCCAGGGTGTCCTTGTTGATGAGCAGGGTGCTCATGCCACGGATGTTGTCCACGCCGAAGCCCAGGTGGATCTTGGGTTTCCGCATGTCGAGGTCGAGCACGATGACGCGCTTTCCGCTGAACGCGATGATGCCTGCGAGGTTGATGGCCACGAAGGTCTTCCCTTCGCCGCTGATGGTGCTGGTGATGGCGATCAGCTTGGGTCCGGGGGTGTTGTCCACGAACTGCATGTTCGTGCGCACGGTGCGGAAGCTCTCGGCGATGAGGCTCTTGGGGTTCTTGTCCACCAGCAGCTGGCTGATGGGGATCTCCTTCTTGTACTTGGGGATCATGCCCAGGATGCCGATGGACGCGGAGGAGGTCTTGGCGATGTCGTTGAGCGAGGTGATGTTGTCATGCAGCACATACCGCACGAGCACGATGAGGAAGCTGATCACCAGACCGGTGAGCAGGTACGAGAAGATGACCAGGTTGCGGTTGGGCGCCATCGGCACCGCGGGGATCACCGGGCGTTCCAGGATCTTGTTGTCCGGCACGAAGCCGGCGCGGCTGATCCGGTATTCGATGTCCTTCTCCAACAGAAGGGTGTAGTACTTCTCGTTGATCTGGAACAGGCGGTCGATGCGGGCGAACTCGAGCTCCTTTTCCGGAAGGGTGAGAAAGCGGGCCTCATGCTGGAGGATGATGTCCTCGTATTCCTTCACCTTGTCGGTGAGCCTGGACCGGAGGCTTCGGATGCTGTTCACCACAAGGCCCTTCTGCACCTGGATTCGGTGCTCGACGTCGCGCACGGCCTGATTGCTGGGCGTGGCCTCCAGAAAGAGCTCCTCGCGTTCGAGGAGCAGTTTCTGAAGCGATTCGATCATGGTGGTGAGCGAACGTTCGTAGGTGGTGCCCACGAGCAGGGGCATCAGGTTGTACACGTCGATGTCGCCCAGGGCCTTGTCCGTGGATTGCTCGATGGCGGCCAGCAGGTCCATCTCCACCCGCACCTCCACGATGCGGTCCTCGTACTCGCGGACCCGGTTCAGGTAGATCGGTGTCAGCTCGCTCATGTCGGACACCTTGTTCTCCATCTTGAAGGCCTGCATCCGGTACTCCGATTCGCGGAGCTTGTCGAACACGGTGTCCTTCTGCGACTCGATGAAGCGCAGGATGCTCTCGGCGCTTTCGCGCATGCGCTCCACATCGTATCCGATGTAGGTCTCGGCCATCGCCTCGGCCAGGTCACGCGCCAGCACGGGATTGGCATCGCGGCAGTCGATGGCCACGGTCCGGGCATCGTTGTCCATGATGCGGGCATCGATCTGCTTGGAGTACTGGGCCACAAGGCTCGCCGGGCTGTTGATGCGGAAATAGGTGGAGCCGTCCGCCTCCATGCGCTCCTTCATCGCCACATCATCGAGCCACACGCTGCATCGGAAATGGGGGGTGGTGATGCGCTCGCTGAGGTCGAAGGTGAGGGTGAGGGGTTGCCCGGACACGGCATAGGAGAAGGTGGCCTTGCCTTCGGTGTCCAGATCGATGAAGATGGGCAGGTCCCGCACCCGCGGATCGAGCACCTCCACATCCTCGATGCGGAAGAAGGTCCCGGTGTACAGCTCGTTGGTGAGGATCTGGCCCTTGTAGAAGTAACTGACGTCCAACGGAAGCTTGCGCAACACCCTGTCGATGAAGAATTTCGATCGAAGGAGCTCCACGTCGGCCAGCAGGTTCTTGTCCTCCACGAACTGGTTCATCTCCAGCACGAGCTGGGCGTTGTTGCTCTCGCGGATCTGCAGGATGGCGCCGCTCTTGAAGGTGGGGGCGGTGTAGCGGAGGTACAGATAGGCCGCGGCGCCCGAGAGGATGATGCAGAGCATGATCCAGACGGACGAGCGTTTGATGATGTACAGGAACAGCCCGAGGTCGAACTCGTTGCTGAAGTTCGTGATCCGCTCCCGATAGCTGTCGAGGGTGATGTTCCGCTGGCTGACGTCCTCGTTCAGCATGCTGGCGCTATTGGAAGCCGCGGATGATGCCGATCACCAGCACCACGCTGGTGAGCAGGGTGATGATCGGGGTGATGTCGGCGAGCACCTCGCGCACGAGCTCCGGGTTCGGTTCCACGTACACCACATCGTCCGAGAACATGACCATGTCCGCATGCCTCAGGCCTTCGATGTCCGTGAGGTCGAATTGGAAGATCTGCCGGCCTCCGGTGGGGTCGCGCCGGAAGACCTTCACCTTGTGGGCGTTGCCGCGCTTTGCCACGCCCCGTGCGCTCGCCAGCACCTCCAGCAGGGTGGTGTTCGCGTTCTCCAAAGGGACCACCACCGCATCGCCGCCCCCGCCTGGGAAGACGACCACGCGCCGGTTGGTCACGCTCAACTGAACGAAGGGCCGGTTGTAGAATTCCATGTAGCGCTGTTCCAGCCAGGTCTCCGCCTCACGCAGGGTCTTGCCGGAGAGGGTGACACGGCCGAGCAGCGGAAGCTTGACGTTGCCATCAGGCTCCACCAGGTAGTTGAACTGCAGGCGCTGCATGTTCCGCGCGTTGTCCGCTCCGGTGCCCATGGACACCATGTCGATCATCTTGAACCCATCGTTGGCGAAGAGCCGGAACTGCAGGTAATCGTTCGGCTGGATCTTGAAGGCCAGATCCACCGTGTCGGGTACGGAGTCGAACTGATAGCCGAGCGGTGTCTTGAACATGACGTCGCGGTTGATGGTGCAACCGCCGCCCAACAACACCGCCACCGCCAACACCACCAAAGGCCCAAGACGTGCCGTTCGCATCGCGCAAAAGTAGCGTTCTGGCCCCACGGTCAGTTCAGCAGGGCATCGTACAGATGGGCGGTATCGTCCACCAGGCGCGTGTAGTGGTAGCGCTGGCGCACGAAGTCCCATCCCTGTTCGCCCATCCGGCCGCGCAGCGCATCGTCCTCCACCATCCGCAGGATGGCCTCGGTCATCGTGGCCAGGTCGCCGGATGGGCAGAGCAACGCCGACCGGTCGGGAAGGACCACGTTCTCCACGCCTCCCACACGGGTGGTCACCACCGGCCGGTCCGAGGCCTGTGCCTCGATCAGGCTCACGGGGGTGCCCTCGTTCAGGGAAGTGAGGACCACGAGGTCGACCCCGGCGTAGACGATGTCCACCTCCTTGATCCAGGAGGTGAAGGTGACGGTGGCCGGGGGCACCACGGCACCGGACCCGGCGCCGTGGCCGAAGCCATGTCCGTTGAAGGTGGGGCCCACGGCGTGGCTCAATCCGAGCTCTTTGACCCGCGCTTCCAGGTGGTCTCGCTCTTCACCGTCGCCCACGATGAACGCGCGCACACGCCGTTGGGTGCGACGGGCGACAGCGGCCATGGCCTCCAGGAAGAGGTCGTGGTTCTTGATCGGGACGAGCCGGCCGACGATGGCGATGGCGATCTCGTCGGCGGCCACGCCGTACACACTTCGGAAGAAGGCGCGCTTGCGCGAGCGATCCTCCCGGAACCGGCTCAGGTCGAAGCCCAGGGGGATCACGCTCACCTTGTCGCCGGGGCAGATGCGGTGCTCGTCCACCAGTTCCAGCTTCTGCTTCTCGCTGATGGCGATGATGCGACTGCTACGGCGGGCGAGGAAGCGCTCGATGTTCTTGTACAGCGCGGTGCGCACCGGGCCGAAGTAGCTGTGGAAGACGTGGCCGTGGAAGGTGTGCACGATGGCCTTCACGCCCAGGTCCGCGGCCGCCATGCGCCCCACCGCACCGGCCTTGGCGGCATGGGTGTGCACGATGTCCGGCTTGAACTCGCGGATGAGCTGCTTGATGCGTCGGTAGGCGCCCCTGTCGCGCCACGGTGCCACTTCGCGCTGCAGCTCGGGCAGGATCATGGCCTCCACCCCGAGGGAGCGGAGGATATGGTGGCTGCCTTCCTCGGTGGCCTCCTGGCTGCCGCCCACGAGCAGGGTCTCATAGTCCCCGGGCAGGTAGCGCGTCAGGTAGGCGGCGTTGTGCGTGGGCCCCCCGAGGTTGAAGCGATTGATGATCCGGAGGATACGGGGCATGGGCCGGCGTCAAAGGTAACGGGGGCGCGGGAAGGGCTCAGGCCATGTACCGCCGCCACCACGTCAGATAGACGATGAGGGCATGTACGGTTGCCTGCGAACTTCCGGGCGAAGGGCCGTGGAACCGGTCGAGCACCTGCCGGACGGCACTTGGCTCCAGACCGGCGGCACGCAGCAGCTCGGTATCGGTACAGGTGGCCACGCGGTCGGCCAACGGCCCCTTGAGCAGGGGGGTCAGCGGCACCTCGAACCCGCGTTTGGCCCGGGTCAATGTGCCCTGGGGCAGGAGGTCCCCGAAGGCTTCACGCAGCAGCTGCTTGCCGGAGCCCTTGCTGAACTTGGCATCGGCCGGCAGGGCAAAGGCCAGTTCCACCACCCGCAGGTCCAGGAACGGGGTGCGCACCTCGAGGGCATGCGCCATGCTGGTGATGTCCACCTTGCGAAGCATGTCGTCGGGCAGCACGGTGTGCAGGTCGGCCCAAAGCAGTCCGTTGAGGTCCCGGTGCGCGGACAGGGGGGCCGTGATGGCCGCACGTCGGCGTGTGAAGGTGGCCTCGTCCGCGGCCGGATCGAGCAGGGCGGCGGCATCGAGCTCCTCGTCCCACGAGGCCAGGAGCAGATACCGGTCCTCCGCGCTCAGCGCTGCGCTTCGCGCGAACCGGTCAAGCTGGCGCACTTTATCGGCCAGCGGGTGGTTGCGCGAACGGGGCAGGGCCCGCCATAAAGGCCCGCCCAGCAGGGCCAGCCGCTCCAGCGTCCCGGGTGCGCGAACGCGGAGCTCGGCTTGGTGTTTCCGGTAGCCGCCGAAGACCTCGTCCGCGCCATCGCCGCTCAGGGCCACGGTCACCTGCTGCCGCGTGCGGGCGTTCAGCACGTAGCTGGGCAGTGCGCTCTGGTCCGCGAAGGGCTCGTCCAATGCGGCCAGCAGGCCGTCGTAGCTGGCGGCCAGATCGTCGTGGCCCAGCGTGAAGGTGGTATGGTCGGTGCCCAGGTGGCGCGCCACGGCCTCGGCGAAGGGGGTCTCGTCGTAGTACGCCTCGGTGTAGCCGATGCTGAAGGTGCGCAGGTCGGGTTTGTGGCGCCTGGCCAGCGCGCTCACGATGCTGCTGTCCAGGCCGCCGCTGAGAAAGGTGCCCACAGGCACGTCGCTCACCAGGCGGATCCGCACGGCATCGTCCATCAGGTCGCGGAGCCGCTGCGCGGGGTCCGAAGGCACGGGGGTCTTCGCCGCTTCGGCCTCCGCCTCGTACCAGCGGGCGGTGCGGATGCCCTGGGCATCCACCATCAGGCTGTGTCCGGGCCGCAGCTTGTGCACGTCCTCCAGGATGGAGTACGGCGCGGGGATGTAGTAGTGCGTGAAGTAGGTGCGCAGCGACACCCGGTCCACCCGACGGGGAGCGCCCAGGGCCATCAAAGCGCCCAGTTCGCTGGCGAACATCAGCGCGTCCCCGTGGCGGCACCAGAGCAGGGGCTTCACCCCGAAGCGGTCGCGGGCCAGGAAGAGGCTGTCCTCCTGCGCATCGTGGATGGCGAGGGCGAAGAAGCCATTGAGGTCGTGCAGGAAGGAGGGGCCGTTCAGGGCGAACAGCCGCAGGACCACCTCGGTGTCGGTGCGGCTCTTGAAGCGGTGGCCCTGGGCTTCCAGCCTGGCGCGCAGCTCGGCGAAGTTGAAGACCTCGCCATTGAAGACCATGGTGTAGCGCCCGTCCAGATCGGTGAACGGCTGGTGCCCGGAAGCGGAGGTGTCGATGATGCTGAGGCGTCGATGGCCGAGCACGGCGCGGCCCGCCCGATGCACGCCCTCATCGTCCGGCCCCCGATGGGCGATGCGATCCAGCGCGGCCCGGATGCGCTCGTCCGACGGGGCTGCGCCACGACCGAGGTGAAAGGTGCCGGCGATGCCGCACACGTGTCCGCCGAAGCTTTAGCGAAGGCCGATGCCTTCACGGTGCGACAGTGAAGCTGCCATCACAGATGGATCACCTCGCCGTAGGCTGCGGCCGCGGCCTCCATGATGGCCTCGCTCATGGTGGGGTGCGGGTGCACCGTTTTGATGATCTCGTGGCCCGTGGTCTCGAGCTTGCGGATGCTCACGCACTCGGCGATCATCTCGGTGACGTTGGCGCCGATCATGTGCGCGCCCAGCAGCTCGCCGTATTTGGCGTCGAAGATGAGCTTCACGAAGCCGTCCTTGTTGCCGCCGGCGCTGGCCTTGCCGCTGGCGCTGAAGGGGAACTTGCCCACCTTGATCGCCAGGCCTTTCTCCTTCGCCTGTTTCTCGGTCATGCCCACGCTGGCCACCTCGGGGCTGCAGTAGGTGCAGCCGGGGATGTTGCCGTAGTCGAGGGCCTCGGGCTGATGGCCGGCGATCTTCTCCACGCAGATGATGCCTTCCGCACTGGCCACGTGCGCCAGCGCCTGGCCGGGGGTCACGTCGCCGATGGCGTAGTAGCCGGGGATGTTGGTCTGGTAGTATTCGTTCACGGTGATGCGGCCCTTGTCGGTGGCGATGCCCACGTCCTCCAGCCCGATGCCCTCGATGTTGGGGGCGATGCCCACGGCGCTGAGCACGATGTCGCACTCGATGACCTGCTCGCCCTTGGCGCTCTTCACGGTCACCTTGCAGCCCTTGCCGGCGGTGTCCACCTTGGTCACCTCGGCGCCGGTCATCACCTCGATGCCCTGCTTCTTGAAGCTCTTCTCGAGCTGCTTGCTCACCTCCTCATCCTCCACGGGCACCACGTTGGGCATGAACTCCACCAGGGTCACCTTGGTGCCGATGGCGTTGTAGAAGTAGGCGAACTCGCTGCCGATGGCACCGCTGCCCACCACCACCATGCTCTTGGGCTGGTCGGCGAGCACCATGGCCTCGCGGTAGCCGATGATCTTCTTGCCGTCCTGGGGCAGGTTGGGCAGCACGCGGCTGCGGGCGCCGGTGGCGATGAGGATGTGCTTGGCCTCGAGCACCTGCTTCCTGCCATCGGCGCCGGTGACCTCGAGCTTCTTCCCCGGCATCAGCTTGCCGGTGCCCATGATCACGTCGATCTTGTTCTTCTTCATCAGGAACTGCACGCCGTTGCTCATGCCTTTGGCCACGTCGCGGCTGCGCTGCACGATGGCCTTCATGTCGGGCGAGCCGCCGTTCACGGTGATGCCGTAGTCCTTGGCGTGCTGGATGTACTCGAACACCTGGGCGCTCTTCAGCAGGGCCTTGGTGGGGATGCAGCCCCAGTTGAGGCAGATGCCCCCGAGGGACTCCTTTTCCACAACGGCGGTCTTCAGGCCCAGTTGGCTGGCACGGATGGCGGCCACGTAGCCACCGGGGCCACTGCCGAGGACGATCACATCATAGCTCATGAGGAAGGATGGCGGTTTGAGGGGGCGAAGGTAGGGGCCATGGCCGATCGGCGACGGCGACGGTGGCACGCCCGCCGGTCCTACATTCGCCTCCATGGCCACCACCTTCCTTCCTGACGATTCGGGTTCCACCCAGCGCCCTGACATGCTCACGGGCCTCGGGATCCTGAGCTTCATCAACTGCGGGCTCTTTCTGCTGATCTACGGGCTGGGTCTGCTCTTCACCCTGGGCCTTCGGTCCGTGCCCGAGGACGAGTTCATGGCGCAGATGAACGAGCAGATGGCCGGCATGAGCGACATGATGGGCGAGGAGGGCGTCGCGGCCTTCGAGGAGCTCGTGCCCCTGTTCTACCATGGCGGTGCCCTGCTCATGGGCCTGCTGCTGTTGCGCACCCTCGCCCGTTTCATCGGGGTGGTCAACATGTGGCGCGGCCGCCGCCAGGGCTTCTACCTCTATGCGGCGGCCCAGGTGGTGGGCATCTTCGTGCCGCATGTGGTGCTCCCGTGGAAGTACCTCGGCCTCTTCGGTCCATTCCTGGCGCTGGCGTTCGTGGCCCTGTACGGAAGCCAGTTGAAGCGCTTCAGCTGAAGGAGCGTGCGTGGCACGGTACCGCTCCTGGTCCTCCTCGTGTCGATGCTCACGGGCTGCTTCTCGGTCCGCAGCACGGAGCGGTTCTCCTATGCCAAGATCGACGCCGACTCCTATGCGCGCCTGCTGGCGGACAGCACGGACCGGGTGCTCATCGACGTGCGGAGCTCCGGGGAGCACGCGAAAGGTCATCTGCCGGGCGCCATCAACCGCAGCTACCTCTCGTTCCGCTACGGCCGGCTGGTGCGCGACATTGATCGTTCCACGCTCGTGTTCCTGTATTGCCACACCTGTCACCGAAGTCCGTTCGCGGCACGGCGGATGAAACGCATGGGCTTCCGCCGCGTGGTGGACCTGGAGGGCGGCTTCCAGCGCTGGCCCGGCCCGATCACCACCGCTCCCTGATGCATGCACTGCTCCCCATCACCTGCTCCGGCCTGCTCCTGGCCCTGTCCGCCAGGGGGCAGGTGCAGCGGACAGCACCGCGTGCGCCCTTCATCCTGGGCGAGGTGGAGACCATCCACAGCGTTGTGCTCGGCGAGGACCGCGTGCTCAACATCGCCCTGCCGCAGGGCTACCACCCCGACAGCGCCGCGCGCTACCCCGTGATCGTGGTGCTCGACGGCGGCGCGGACGAGGACTTCATCCACGTGACCGGCGCCGTGCAGTTCGCCTCGTTCCCGTGGGTGGGCTGGGTGAAGCCGAGCATCGTGGTGGGCATCGTCAACGTGGACCGCAAGCGCGACCTCACCTGTCCCACCACGGTGGCCAAGGACAAGGCCGACTTCCCGACCACCGGCGGGAGCGCTGCCTTCATGCGGTTCATCGCCAAGGAGGTGCTTCCCTTCGTGGACGCCAACTACCGCACCACCCGGGAGCGCACGCTCATCGGCCAGAGCCTCGGCGGCCTCTTCGCGACGGAAATGCTGTTGCGCATGCCGTCCCTCTTTCAGCACTACATCATCGTAAGCCCCAGCCTGTGGTGGGACGAAGGCTCGGCCCTCGACATCCCCGCGGATGCCCTCAGCGCGCCCGACATCGGCGTGGCCTCGGTGCACATCAGCGTGGGCAAGGAGGGAAAGGCCATGGTGGGTCCGGCCCGCAAGCTCGCCGCCCTGGTGCGCAAGGCGCATGTGCCCCGCGTGGCCTTCCACCGCATCACCGACCTGGACCACGCCAACATCCTGCACGAGGCGGTGCTCGACGGCTTGCGTTGGGGGAGGGAGGACTAGCGCGCTCAGCCGCGATAGGCCACCCCGCTGATCTCCACGTTCACCCCACGCGGCAGGCCCTTCACGGCCACGGCCTCGCGGGCGGGCGGCGTGTCGGTGAAGTAGGTGCCGTACACCTCGTTCACGGCGGCGTAGTGGGCCATGTCGCTCAGGAAGATGGTCGCCTTCACCAGGTGCTCGTAGCCCATGCCGGCGGCCTTCAAGAGGTTGCCCACGTTCTCCATCACCTTCCGCGTCTCCGTGGCGATGTCGGCCGTGTGCAGGTTCCCCTGTTCGTCCAGCGCGATCTGGCCGCTGAGGTAGAGCGTGGGGCCGGCCTGGATGGCGGGCGTGTAGGGGGCGAGGGGCTTGGCGGCGTTGGGCGGGTGAACGGCGGTCTTCATGAGGAGTGCGTTACGTGGTGGCGTGTTACGTGTTGTAACGTTACGCGTTGGCTGTCGCCAAAGGTGCTCCCGTTCCACAGAACACGCAACACGCCAACACGCAACGGTGCAAGGTTCTTCGCCCAACGCACAACTTCCGGTGGGGTAACTTCGCGGCCCTCCGCCGCCGCTCAATGGCTTCGGCGGATGATGCATGTCCGACACTCGCCCTCTCATCCTGGTCACCAACGACGACGGCATCTTCGCGCCGGGCATCCGCACGCTGGTGGAGGAGGTCCGCAGCTTCGGACGAGTGATGGTGGTGGCCCCGGACAAGCCTCAGAGCGCCATGGGGCACGCCATCACCATTCACAGCTTCCTGCGCCTGAACAAGGTGGCCTACCTGGACGACCTGGATGCCTGGAGCTGCAGCGGCACCCCGGTGGACTGTGTGAAGCTGGCCATTTACAAGCTGCTGGAGGGGCGCAAGCCCGACCTGCTCGTCAGCGGCATCAATCACGGCGCGAACATCAGCATCAATGTGCTGTACAGCGGTACGATGAGCGCGGCGGTGGAGGGGGCCATGGAAGGCATCCCGAGCGTCGGCTTCAGCCTGATGGACCACAGCATGGAGGCGGACTTCGCACCGGTGCGGCCCGTGGTGCGGAGCGTGGTGGCCAACGTCCTCCGCCACGGCCTTTCCCCGGGCTCGTGCCTCAACGTCAACGTACCCCGCACCCGGGGCGAGGCGCTCAAGGGCATGCGGGTGTGCCGGCAGGCCCGCGCCAATTGGGAGGACGAGTTCGAGACGCGGCTCGATCCCGGGAAGCGCGAGTACTACTGGTTGAAGGGCGAGTTCAACAGCGAGGACCACGGTCAGGATACGGACGTATGGGCCGTGAACAACGGCTACGTCAGCATCGTACCGACGCAGTTCGACATGACGGCCCACCACGCCATCGCTGAACTGAACACCTGGGACCATGGCCTTCAGTGACCGCACGATCGGCCTGGTGTGCGGGCTGCTGGCCCCGGCGATCGGCTTTCTCGCGTACGGGCTGCTCTATGTCAACCTCATCCGGCCGCACAACGACCTGGGTTGGTTCGTGCAGGACCTCTTCCTGGGCACACGGCGGTACCAGGCCCCTGTGCTGAGCCTATCCCTGCTGGCCGACGTGCCCCTGTTCTTCTGGTTCGACCGCAAAGGCCGCGTGGAGGCCATGCGCGGCGTGCTGATGGCGGTGTTCATCCACGGTGCGGTGATCGTGGCGCTCTAGATATGAGACGTCGCGTGTACCTCATCGCCGGCGAGGCCAGCGGCGACCTGCACGCGGCCAACCTGGTGAAGGCCCTTCGCCGCGAGCACCCCGAGGTGGAGCTGCGTGGCTGGGGCGGTGATCGCATGGCGGCCGCCGGGGTGCAGGTGGTGAAGCACATCCGCGAGCTCGCCTTCATGGGTTTCGCCGAGGTGCTCCTGAACCTGCGCACCATCCTGGGCAACATCGCGACCTGCAAGGCGGACATCGCCGCCTGGCGCCCCGATGCGATCGTGCTGGTGGACTATCCCGGCTTCAACCTGCGCATCGCCACCCATGCACGTGCCCTCGGCATTCCCGTGTTCTATTATATCAGTCCGCAGGTGTGGGCCTGGAAGGCCGGCCGGGTGAAGCGCATCCGCCGCGACGTCACCGAGCTCTGCGTCATCCTGCCCTTCGAGCAGGAGTGGTACGCCGAGCGAGGCATGGACGTCACCTTCGTGGGGCATCCGCTTCTGGACGCCATCGCCGAGGAGAACGACCATCCGCCGACGCCGTTACCGGGTGCGGACGGGCGGCCGGTGATCGCCCTGCTCCCAGGCAGCCGGCGGCAGGAGGTGGAGCGCATGCTGCCGGTGATGCTGGCGGCCGCGGCCGGCTTCACGGACCACCAGTGCGTGGTGGCCGCTGCGCCCGCACTGGACGATGCGGTGTACGCGCCGTTCCTCCGCAAGAGCCCCGCCCTGGTGGTGCGCGACCACACCTACGCCCTGTTGAGGCAGGCCCGGGCGGCCCTGGTCACCAGTGGCACCGCCACGCTGGAGACGGCGCTCTTCGGGGTGCCCGAGGTGGTGTGCTATGGGGGCAGTGCCGTGAACGTGTGGCTGGCCCGGCGTCTCGTGAACGTCCGATTCATCTCCCTGGTGAACCTGATCATGGAGCGCGAAGTGGTCCGGGAGATGATCCAGCAGGACCTGACGCCGGAGGCCCTGAGCGCCGAGCTGCGCCGGCTGCTGCACGATGAGCCCTACCGGGCCGCGATGCTGGCCGACCTGGCCCGGTTGCGGGAACGGCTGGGCGGCCCCGGGGCCAGTGCGAAAGCGGCGGCACGCCTGTGGAAAATTCTGGAGCGGCCCTCCTGAACGCGCTGCGGGGCACGGGTACTTTCGCCGCCATGCGCCTCCTTCTCGCCGCGTGGGCCCTGGGTGCGGCCGGTTGGGCCGCTGCCCAGTTCCAGGAAGTGCAGGTGGCGGTCCTTCATGGGAAGGGTGTCACCAGCGCCACGTTGATGGGCACCCGGGGCGCCATGGCCGTGCTGGCCGATGGCCGGCAGGTGGGGGAGCTCGCACCCAACGATGGGCTGCGCGTGGCCTTGGAGGAAGGACGCATCGTGGGCCGATCGTTGAGCGCGACATGGACGGCCCGCGAACGGATCACGCTCCGGGCGCCCTCCGGAGGCGGGGTGCGGCTGCGGGCCGTGGTGCCCAAGCTCGCCGAACGCGTGTACAGCGGGTCCATCGAGATCCGACGGTCCGGTACCGAGCTCCGCTTCGTGAACGAGGTGAAGCTGGAGGAGTACGTGGCCGGCGTGGTGGAGAGCGAGGCCGGGGCCCGGCAGGAACCGGAGTACTACAAGCTGCAGGCGGTGGGTTGCAGGACCTACGCGCTGGCGAACGCGCGGAAGCATGCGCCGGAGGGCTTCGAGCTCTGCGACCAGGTGCATTGCCAGGTGTACAAGGGCAGGGCCACCCATGGACCGATCACCGAGGCCGCCCAGGCCACGCGCGGCATGGTGGTGGTGGATGCGGGGATCCGGCTGATCCATGCCACCTTCCACAGCAACTGCGGGGGGGAGACGCTCAACGCGGAGGACCTCTGGAGCAAGTCGGAATCCTATCTGCAGGCCACGACGGACAGTTTCTGCATCGCGCAGCCCCACGCCACCTGGACCCTCTCCATCCCCAAGGCCGATTGGCTGGGTTACATGCAACGCAAGCATGGGCTTCGCGTGGCCGATCCGGAGGTCCGTGCGGAGCTGCTCGCGCACGAACCGCAGTGCCGGGGGCTCTACCTCAACACCACCGCACCGCTGGTGCCCTTGAAGCAGCTGCGCGAGGACTGGAAGTTGCGCAGCACCTATTTCTCCGTCCGCACCGCCGGCGACCAGGTGGTGCTGGACGGGCGCGGCTTCGGCCATGGCGTCGGCCTTTGCCAGGAGGGGGCGATGGAGATGGCCCGGCGCGGGATGTCCTTCATGGACATCCTGCATCACTACTACCGCGATGTGCACCTCGTCGACCTTAGCAGCTTGGAGTTCTTCCGGGACGAGGGGCAATGAGATCAGATCGTTCGACAGTGGTCGAAAGAAGTTGACGACATTCGATGAACCGTCTAGTTTTGTCGATGAATACCAAATCCAACCGCATGGAGAAGTTCCTTACGCTACTAGTCCCCGCCTTCCTGCTCTCGTCTCCGGCCCACGCCCAGGTCTCCATCGGCCTGAGCGAGATGCCCGCTGCCGGGGACGAGCTGCGGTTGACCCAGGCCAACCTGAACCTGTTCATCAACTATGGGCAGACCGGTCCGGGCTTCACGTGGAACTACACCAACCTGCAGGCGGTGAACGAGGATACCACCACCTACCAGACGGTGGCCTCCACGAACATCGTCTATGCGCTGGTCTATGCGGACATCTTCTTCAATCCGAACCGGGCCAACCACGCTACGGCCGGGGTGGACATCCCGTTCTACCAATTGCTGCCCATCGCCGACCCTTACACGTTCCTGTACCGGAGCAATACCCAGTACAAGAAGGTCGGGTTCGGCGCGGAGCTCGCGGGCATCCCGGTGCCCATCACCTTCAGCCAGCAGGATGTGATCTATGAGCTGCCGCTGAACTACGGCGATGCGAGCGTGTCCAACTCGGCTTGGAACGTGAGCCTGCCGACCCTGGCCTATTACGGCTACCAGCAGACCCGTACCAATGAGGTGGACGGCTGGGGCACGATCACCACGCCGGCAGGCAGCTTCGACGCTCTGCGCGTGAAGACCACGCTCGCAGGCCGGGATACCATCAACGTCGACACCCTGGGGCTCGGATTCTCCATCGAACGTCCGCTGATCCGCGAGTACAAATGGCTCACGCCGGGGTTGCGTGTCCCTGTGCTTCAAGTGAACACCACGCAGGTCTTCGGCTTCGAGGTGGTGTCCGGCATCTACTTCTACGATGTGCCGCGCAGCATCACCGTGGAACAGCCACTTTCCGCCAGCATCTGTCCGGGCTCCACCCTGGACATCACGTACAGCGAGACCGGTGTGTTCAACAGCGGGGGGCTGCTCATCGATGCGAACGATTTCATCGTGCAGTTGAGCGATGCCAACGGCGACTTCAGCAATGCGGTGGACATCGGGCAGGTGACAGCCACTACGGCGGGCACCATCCCGGTGACGATCCCGGCGAACACCCCTCCAGGTACCGGTTATCGGATCCGGATCGTGTCCACCAGTCCCGCGTTCACGGGCGAGGACAACGGCTTCGACATCACGATCGACAACACACCGCCGGTGGCCGTTGTCTCCGCCAATGGCCCCACGACCTTCTGTGCGGGCGGAAGCGTCACCCTCGATGGGACCTCTGGTGGCGGCCTGGACTACCAGTGGCAGTTGGACGGCACGGACATCCCGGGCGCGACGTCGGCGACCCTGGTGGCCGATGCGTCCGGCAACTACACCGTGATCGTGTCCAGCGCGTGCGGGGTGGACGATTCGGACCCGGTGCTGGTGACCGTGGAGGAACTTCCGCTGGCACCGGCCGTGGTGGCGAACGGCTCCACCACCTTCTGCGACGGTGGCTCGGTGACCCTGTCGGCCGATCTGATGATGGGCGTCACCTACATCTGGAGCGTCGATGGCGTGGTGATCCCCAATGCCGATACCGAACTGCTCACGGCGACGGCCTCCGGCAGCTACACGGTCTCCGTCATCAGCCAGCTGGGCTGCAGCAACAGCTCGGCGGACACGATCGTCGTGGACGTGACCCCTGTTCCCGGGGCCCCTGGCATTCTGGCCTCGGACACCACGGTGTTCTGTGATGGTGGCTCGGTGATCCTGGTGGCGGACCTGATCCCTGGTGTCACCTACGTGTGGAGCGTCGACGGACAGGTGATCCCCAACGCGGACAGCGAACAGCTCAACGTCACCACCGGCGGAAGCTACACGGTCTCGGTCACCGACGGCTCGGGTTGCACCGGCAGCTCGGCCGATACGCTCACCGTCGTGGTGAACGCCCCGCCGGTCGAGCCGGTGATCACGCAGGTGGTGGACACGCTCTTCGCCTCCGGCAGCGGCACCTTCCAGTGGTCCGTGGACGGGCAAGCCATCCCCGGCGCCACGGACGGCTGGTACGTGCCCACCGCGAGCGGAACGTACACCGTGACCATCACCGACGCCAACGGATGCACGAGCACCTCGCAGCCCTACGTGTACATCTCCACCACGGTCGCGAACGGGCACATGGACGCCCTGCGCGCCTGGCCGAACCCCACGTCCGGGCAGCTCTGGCTGGATGGTGCGGAGGGTGAGCGGTACATGGTGACGGACGCCAGCGGCCGCCTGGTGATGCAGGGTCTGGCCACAGGTCGTCCGGCGCTGGTCGACCTCGGCGGGCTGGCACCGGGCCTGTATGAACTGCGCATCGAACGTGGCGCGGTCCTGCGGGTCGTGCGTCAGTGATCGACGGTCCTGAACGCAAGCGCCCCCGGCCAGCACTGGCCGGGGGCGCTTGCGTTCAGGGGCTCTTGCACGATCCGTGGTTGACGATCGGCCCGGAATTGGCACGGGCGCGGCACACGGTTTTCATTCCTTGGTGCGTTCGAGCATCACGCCACATGTCCATCCGCACGATCGCCGCCGGTGTCCTGTGCCTCTTCCGGGGAGGTGTCAGCGCTCAGCCGGCCGACTTCGATCCTGTCCTGGCCAGGGACCTGAGCGCCTTATGCGCCACGCACACTTTCCGCGACCTATATGGTTCGGACGCGGAGATCATGCCCGAGGGCTACGAGCGGGTGCATACGTCCACACCCCGCGGCATGGACAACTTGTTCCAGGTGTTCCGGAAAGGAGCGCTGGGGGTCATCGAGATCCGCGGGTCCACCGCCGATCCCCTGAGCTGGATGGAGAACATCCATGCGGCGATGCTTCCCGCCAAGGGCACGGTGGTGGTGGACGGCCGGCCGTTCGACTACCACTTCACGGACGATACCGCGGCGGCGGTGCATGCCGGCTACACCCTGGGCGTGTCCTTCCTCGCCGATGAAGTGGTGGACCAGCTCCGCGTGCTGGACCAACTGGGCGTGCACGACATCGTGATCACCGGACACAGCCAGGGGGGCGCCCTGGCCCATCTGCTGCGGGCGCACCTGGAGCATCTGCCCACCACCCGGGTGCCTGCCCGCCTGAGGTTCCGCACGTACGCGTTCGCCAACCCCATGGTGGGCAACGCCGCGTTCGCGAAGTGGTACGGTGAAGCCTACTGCAGCACGGGTACGAGCTTCAGCATCATCAACCCGGAGGACCCGGTGCCCGGGATGCCGCTGGCCTATCACGACCATCGCATCTTCTCGTCGGGCACGCTCAACGGGATGGTCTCCGGCGAGGAGGGCTATGATGTGCGGAGCGTGGCCCGGAGCGCGTTGTTCCGCATGTTCCGTGGGACGCTCACCGATCTGGCGCATTACACATCGGCCTCCGTGGAGAAACGCATCGCGAAACCGGTGGGCGAGGTGCGGCTGCCCCCGTACCGCAGCGAGATGAACTATGCGGTGATGCCCGAACGGGTGCTGCTGGACCCCTTCGCGTACCCGCTGATCCTGCGGGACAGCACCATTCTGGCGAATGACTCGATCATGCGGGCCAACCCGCGCGACGCGAACGGGGTGTTCCTGAACAAGGCGCTGTACCGCAAAGCTCCGGGCTTCTTCCAGCACAAGCCGTACAACTATTTCGTCGCCATCCTGCGGCGCTGGTTCCCGGAGCGGTACGCAGCGTTGCGCGTGAAGGTCCTGCCGGAGAATCTCTAGCCGGGTGCTCCGGTTCGGATCACGCGATACCGCAGCATCACCGCCGTGCTCACGGTGCGGTCGCCGGAGGTCCGGGCCTCCCGCATCGGTGCCGGCGTGCTCCACTCCAGGTCCTTGTCCGTGGGCGAGGGCGCCAGGCCGTTGAGGTCGAACGCCAGCCAGGTGTGGTCCTCGATGCCCAGGCTGAGGATGCGACGGGCCGATCGCGAGTTCAGGTCGGCCACGGCGGTCACCACCAGATGGCCCTCCGCCTCGCGGAAGCGGTCGCGGTCGATGCGCGCGTAGTGGTTGTCCTTGTCGCCAGCGTACAGGCTCATGCGGACCTGGTCGGGTTCGCGGGTGCGCGGGCCCACCAGGGCGAGCGGCAGCCGAACTTCCACTTCCAGCGCAAGGGCTTCACCGTTCAGCAGGGGAGGACGGGGAACGGAAAGCAGGCCGAGGCCGGCGATGGCGAACAAACCGCCCTGGGCCATTGCGACCGCCAGCGCTGCGGCCTTCCAGAAGCCGGACCAATCGATCGCACCGGCCAGCTTGGTGCCCAGCAGACCGGCCAGGAGACCGCCGACGAATCCTGCGGGAATGAAGATGAACGCGATGGCGAAGCCGCGCTTGCCCTCGAAGTCGCTCACCCCCATCCGCTTGGTCACGCGATCGGACACGGGCACGGTGACCACGGCGGTGACGATGCCGTTCAACAGAGCGACCAGGAGGGCGACCTTCCAGGACATGGGGCGTGGTGTTCGTCAGGGGTGCTCCATCACCTCGGACGTGCCGAGGCGGTTGCGGGCAAAGGTGGTGAAGCGGTCCATCATCAGCTCCTTCTCCGCATCGGTCAACGGCCCGTACCTCCACCGGTCCTTGTCACACCAGGATGGTGGTGACGCCCTCGATGGCATCCTTCAGCTTCTCACAGGAGCGGATGGTGTCCGCGATGCGCTCCGGTCGTGGCGTCAGGGTGTTCTCGCGCAGGCTGTCCACACCGGTCACCAGGGCGGTGCAACGGCCGTCGCCGGCGATGCCACGTTCCATGAGGGATTCGATATCGGCCAGCAGGCCCTCGTCCAACCGCCCATGGCGCAGCTCGGTCTCCAGCATCTGCACGGTACGGCGCAGGGAACGGAGGGCGCGCACCAGTTCCACGTCGGACATGGGTGCGAAGATCAAGCCTTTGGGTCACATGGGGCCCGTTCGCACGTTCCGTCCCTCGGCCTGATGCATGGACAACCCATGCACCAGTGCGCGTCGTCAGCAGCACATCACCCCGATCCCCATGCGCCATTCGACACTGCTGATCCCCGCCCTGCTCACTGCCTCTCTCGCATCCGCCCAGATCCCCAACGGCGGCTTCGAGAACTGGACCAACAACGTGAACTACATGGAGCCTGCCGATTGGTGGACCACCAACGCGGTGACGCACCTGCTGGCCGGCACCGCGAGCTGTGTGCCCGGAACGCCAGGGGCGGTGGGCAACCACCACATCGCGATCACCTCGATGACGGCAGGCACGATCGTCGAAGTGGGCCGGGCCACCTGCGGCAATGAGCTCACGGGCTACCCTGGATTTCCCTACGCGGCGCGGCCGGCGACGTTCGAAGGGCAGGTGCAGTACGCACCGCAGGGCGGTGATGCGGCCATGGTGCATGCCGCGCTCTGGGGATGGAACAGCCAGATGACGGCGCGCGAGGTGATCGCCGTGGCCACCTTCAACATCACCGCTGCGATCCCCACGTGGCAGTCCTTCAGCATACCCTTCAGCTACCTGAGCAGCAACACACCGGACACCGCGCGTGTCTTCATCGAGGCGAGCATGAACACGCCGGTGGACGGCACCACCATCCTGGTCGATGACCTGCACTTCGATGGTGCCGTGGGGGTGATGGAGCTCGAACCCGTTGCAGGCCTCAGCGTGCAACCGAACCCGGTGGCCGACCACGCCTGGGTGACGGCCACCGAACCGTTGACGCACGTGACCGTGCAGGATGCCGATGGCCGCGTTGTGCTGGACCGGCCGGTGAACGCACTGGGCACGGACCTGGACGTGGACGGCTGGGTGCCCGGCCTTTACGCGGTGCGCGTGTTCGCCACGGATGGCCGGACCGGGGTGCGGCGTCTGGTGAAGCTGTGAACGCCCGGGGCGCGTCCGGCCGGACGCCAGCGTGGTGCGCATCGCGATCGGGTACCTTTCGCCGTGCGCGCCACGCTTCTTCCGCTCACCCTGTCACTGGTCGTTCATCTGGACGCCCAACCAGAAGCTCCTGCCCCGATCGGCTTCGCGGACACCCTGCTCTTCAACGACAGCCTTCACCATACCGGGTTCGGGTACGTAGGTCCCGCGCCGCTCTTCGTGCAGGCGTGGTTCCCGCTCGGCATCACCATGGCCGGGCCCGTGGGCAGGCTTGATCCGAACAAGCTGCGCTTCCGCGACCTGCGCAAGCCCAGGCTGCCCGCTCCGCTGGAGCCGGTATACCAGCAGTTGTTGCTTCGCATGGACTCCGCCTTCCTCGAATACTGCCTGCGCTACCCCGTTGCCGGTGATGGCCCCATCGCCTATTCGCCCTTCACGGAAGCGCAGGTGAAGGACAGCCTCTTCGCGCTGACTACGCATGCTTTCCACGCCGAACTACCCTTGGACACTGCGCGCCCTGTGATCCTCTACCACCACGGTGCCCAAGGCCTAAGCGACGAGAACGTGTGGATGGCGGAATACTTCGCCGAGAACGGGTTCACCTTCCTCGCGTGCAACTTCCATTGGCCTCTGGAGAACGCGATGTACGGAACGCCGCTCATGTGGGAGCCCGATCGCCACAGCATCCGCACCATGCTCCGCTTCGCACGCAAACTCGCTAACGGCGACAAGGTCTTCTACATCGGTCACAGCTGGGGTGCACAGGAAGGGTGGTGTACGCTGCACGAGCCAGGTCTTGCGGATGCCTTCATCAGCCTGGAGACCACCATGGAATGGAAGACCGACAGCGCCGAGGTGCTCGATAAATGGCCGCTCGTGCTGGATGCGATCACCACGCACGGCTACCCCATGCCCATCCTGATGGTGGCCGACACCGAAGGCGAACCGCCGTTCTCGATGTTCAAGGGGGTGCGCGGTGAGATCCGTTACCTGGACCCCAAGCTGCCCTTCGGGCACGAGAGCTACACGAGCGCTTACCTGATGCGGATGGCGGGAGAGGGACGCTTTGTGTTGCCCGACCGGGAGGCGCTCCGCGCACAGGCCGACCTTTACGCGGCCATGCTGGCCGAACTGCTCGCCTTCCTGCAGGAGCAATGCGGCAGGCCTGTGACCGGCCCCGTCCAACGCCAGGAAGATCCGTTCCATCGGGCCATCTCAGGCGCGTCGTGGTCGCCCGGAACGCGTTGAACGCGGCGTCCGCCGCTCACAGATAGCTCAGCCACCATTTCTCCCGGTGCGCGGCGCGGTAGGTCCCGAACCATCGGCAAGGCAGGTACAACGCGAGCACCACGCCGATCCAGACGACGTACACCACCCACAATGGAGAACCGTTGTCGGAGTATGCCGCCGGGTCGAGCGTGCTCGTGAGCACCGTCTCCCGTATCGGTTGCCCCTCCAGCACCATGGCCACCGTGGCCAGTGCGTGGATCAGGTAGATGTGAAGCATGTAGTAGAAGAAGGGCACGCGGCCGAAGACGATGAAGGGTGTGCTCCAGCGAAGCTGACGGCCATCCGCCCAGGCGAGGAAGAGCAGGGCCGGGCCCAGGGTCATGCACAGGTAGAGGAGGGAGGGCGGATACTTCTGCGTGTTCAGGATGGACAGCAGATCGAAGAGCGGTGTGGGCTGGTCCGTCCACGGCCGCGGATCGCCATAGAGGTTCCACCCGCGCAGCACAGCGAAGAGCGCGAGCGCCGCAAGGCCGAGGCGGTTCAGGGTGCGGGTGCGGAGCGCCGGAGCGACCTCGGGCGCGAACAGCCGGCCCAGCGCGTAGCCGAGCGCCATGGTGCCGATCCATGGCAGCACCGGATAGGCGAACACGATGATGCGACCCGAGACCGGCTCCAGCGAGCCACGCCGGTGCAGCGCATCGAAGAGGGTGCCCAAGATCCCGCCCTCTTGGATGGAAGCGTGGTCCAGCAGGTTGTGGCCGAACACGATGACGAGCCCGATGCCCAGGACCCACCGCCAGGGAAGGTGCACCAGTACGGCCAGCGCGATCATGCTCACCCCGATGGCCCAGAACACGGCGAGCATGGTGAAGGTGAACCGTGGATCGAATTGCCAACCGAAGGCCACGATCACCACCTCCGCCACGATCATCCATGCGCCACGCGTCCAAAGGAAGCGGCTGAGCTGCGCGGGTGTGCGGGTGCGGCCATAGAGGAACGCGCTGGTCCCAGCCAGGAACACGAACACCGGCGCGCAGAAATGAGTGATCCACCGGGTGAGGAAGAGCGCGGGCGTGGTGGTGCCGAGGTCGGTGGGGTCGGGACCCCAGAGCAGGCCGAAGTGGAAGAAGTCGCGGACATGGTCCAAGGCCATGATGACCATGATGATACCGCGGAGCAGGTCGAGCGAGGTGATGCGCGCGTTCAAGTGGGGAAGGTAGGCGGATCGGCCGAGTACGATGGCCTTGGAGCCCTGCACGATCGATGGCGCATGGCGCGTGCAACGGTGTGCCGGATCCCGGAATGCGGAATGATCCGTAGTGTTGGGGAAGCGAATGGCACCCACCGTCACCATCACCGAGGACGGCCGCTCCGGCCACGTCACCTATGCCGAGGGGCTCCGTTCCATCCGCGGCTATTGGGAGTTCGGCGGCAACGACGTGGTCACCATCGTGAACATGGGCACGCGCGCCGATTGGGAACGGTCCTGCGCGTGGGCCGTGGACCGGCGGGCGGAGATCCTGCGCCTCGTGGCCGACGAGGTGGTCCGCCAGCGCGCACCAACGTGCGTTGCGGAGATCGATGAGGCGCGTGGGGATATCCTGCTTCGGCGCGGAGCCGGGGCGGCGCCATCGCTTGGAGGCACTGCGCACCGGGCCATGACCGCTGCATCACCGCAGGCCCGTGCCGAAGCCTTCGTCAAGCGCTACGCAACGCTCAAAGCCATGTTCGGGGTCGGGTTGCTCGTGGCCGCGCTCATCGCCGCTGGCCTGCTGTGGATGGGGAAGCGGACCTTGATGGTGCAGCCCGCCAGCGGTGTGCCACTGAACGAATGCGTGCGCACCGATACCCACATCGCCTCGCTCATCCAGACCACCGACCCGCACCTGCCGGAGATCAGCGGGCGCGGCGGCAACACCACCACCAGCCTCAGCATCCTGCTCATCCCGCTCGATGGCACGGAACCCTTCGTGGTGCCCGTGGTGCAACAGGTCAAAGGCAACGGCTACAGCCTGGCCCGCATCCTGGGCAGCGACGGGCGCACGCTCTGGTCCGACTGCATGGGCCTTTACGGCGTGCGCCTGCGCGACCGCAAGCTCGTGACGACGGAGGACCTCCAAAAGGCCAACCCCGGTGTGGACCCCGGCTGGTGGGAGGATGCCCGCGGCATGGACATCGTGGACGGGAAGCTGCACATCATCAACGCCGATCGCAGCGCTGCGATGGATGTGGACCCCGACACTTGGAAGGCCACCGCAGTGGCGCCCAAGCCTTCCCATGAACGCTTCGCGCGTCACCAGCCCAGTGATCATCTCGCTTCGGGCCTCGTCACCCCGGCGGGCACCTGGCTCGGCCTGCACGCGCCGGAGGAATTGGAGCGTGACTTCCGGGCGGGCAAGTGGGTGCGGCGGGTGGAGGGCGCCGAGGACGCCAAGCGCGAGCGGCGCCTCTGCCGCGCGGAACTGGAGCCTGGATCCGACACCGCGCACTTCCGTATCCGCAGCATCGCGCCCATCAGCGATAGCGGGTATGTCAACGCGGCCTTCCTCCGCCAGAACGCGAAGGCGGAACCGCTGCGGCTCAGCGGGCCTGAAAGTGTGCTGATGGTGCACACGGACAAGCCGGGCCTGGGTGGTCGGCTGATCATATCGCGCCTTGACCTGGAAGGGAAGGCGATCTGGAGCGCTGAGACCGGCCTGGACCGCTACACCGTGTCCCAGATCCTGCCCGGCGCGGAGGCCTTTGCGTTCGTGGGCACACGGCCGCCCGTGGAAGGCAAGGTGAGCGAGCCCTTGGTGGTGCTGGTGGACAACGCCGCAGGGAAGCTGACGGTGCATTCGTTGTGGCGCTGATCGTTGGTAGCGTTGGACACAGCAAGGGCCCGTTCGTGAGTCGAAGCCTGCTGGTGGTGCGCCGTGATGCTGGTGCTCGTGCGGATGGTCCGCCTCGGTCGTGGCCCACCTGCATGGGGGCAGATGAGGAGTATGGTTGATGCGCGCGTACTTCAGGCCTCATGGTCATCATTGTCCTCTTCGCGAGGGCGATGGCGGAACCCTCATCCTATCCCCGGTCATCTTGACCGCCGAATGGCCAGGGCGCCCTACATTCGGTCCACATCCACACCAGTATCGTCCCCATGGTCGCCCTCATCATCGGAGCCGTGCTCCTGCTCGCCGTGTTCTACGCCATCGGCATCTACAATAAGCTGGTGAAACTGAAGAATCTCGTGGCCGAGGCGTGGAGCGGCATCGATGTGCAGTTGAAGAAGCGCTACGACCTCATCCCCAACCTGGTGGAGACGGTGAAGGGCTACGCCGCGCACGAGAAGGAGACCTTCGAAAGCGTGACCCGTGCACGCACCGCTGCGCAGCAGGCCACCACCGTGGAGGCGCACCAGGCCGCCGAAAAGCAGCTGAGCAGCGCGCTGATGAACCTGATCGCCGTGGCCGAGCGTTACCCGGAACTTAAAGCCAGTACCAACTTCCTGGAACTGCAGAACGCGCTCGCGCAGATCGAGGGCGACCTGGAGAAGGCGCGCCGCTACTACAACGGCACGGTGCGCGAGCAGAACACGCTGATCGAGAGCTTCCCCAGCAACCTCATCGCCAACGCGTTCGGCTTCGCGAGGTCGGTGTTCTTCGAGCTGGAGAACCCCGCGGAGAAGCAGAACCCACAGGTCAAGTTCTCCTGATGCGCCGCTGGCTGCTGCTGGCTTCGCTGGTCGTGGGCGTGCGGCTCCACGGCCAGACCGAGAAGATCAACGCGTGGCACACCGAGCTCACCGTGGCGCCCGACGCGCAGCTCACGGTCACCGAGGCCATCAATGTGCATGTGGAGGGCATCGAGTTCAAGCGCGGCATCGTACGCCGGCTGCCCCTGCGCTTCACGGACCACAACGGCCGCACGCACCGCGTGAAGTACGACCTGCAGGCCGTGCAGGTGTTCGGCGCCACCAGTCCGTACCACACCGCCACCGAGGGCGACGACTTCGTGGTGTATGTGGGCAGCGAGGGCAACTTCCTTCAACCCGGCGACTATCCCTACACGATCACGTACACCACCAAGGGCCAGCTCGGCTTCTTCCCGGACTTCGACGAGATCTATTGGAACGTCAATGGCAACGGCTGGGCCTTTGCGGTGGACAGCATCTCGGCCCTCATCCACCTACCGCCCGCTGCACAAGTGAAGCAGACCGCCTGCTACACGGGCGTCCTCGGCTCCACGGAGAGCGCGTGTCGAGACAGCATCCTCGATGAGCACACGGTCTACTTCACGGGACGTCCCCTCGACACGTACGAAGGCCTCACCGTGGCCGTGGGCTTCCAGAAGGGCGTGGTGGCCGAGCCGCCGCCGCCCACCTTCCTGGAGCTGTACGCCATTCCACTGGTCGGAGGGGGCATCACCCTGCTGCTGCTCATCTACTACCTCTTCACCTGGGTCCGCTACGGCCGCGATCCCGACACGCCCACGGTGATCCCGCTGTTCGAGCCGCCCGATGGCCTCTCACCCGCGTCAGTGGCCATGGTGATGAAGGGGAGCGAGGACAACGACCAGATCACGCCGGCCATGATCCATCTGGCCGTGAAAGGCTTCATCCGCATCGAGGAGAAGACGGAGGAGGTGCTGCTGGGCCTCTTCTCCAAGCGGACCTACACCATCCGGAAGCTCAAAGGCGGCTCGGGCCTGCCGCAGGAGGAGCAGGCGCTGCTGAACAGCATGTTCGGCTCCGGAGGTGACCTCTTCGTGTTCGACGGCTCGTACGACCCCAGCGTACAGTCCATGGCCAGTTCCTTCCGGCGCGCCTTGCGGCAACAGTGGCACGGCTTCCTGAACGCGGGCAACAACCTGCGCTTCTGGTGGATCCCCATCCTCACCGTGGTGGTGTGCGGCGTCGGGCTGCTCGTGCTGTACGCCAACTCATGGGGCGACAACGATGGGCTGTCCATCGCGGCCTTCCTGGTCGCCAATGTGGTGCTCTTCCTGTTGTACCAGTACCTGATCCGCAAGCCGAGCGTGGAGAAACTGGCGCTGCGGGCGAAGTTGCGGGGCTTCAAGATGTACCTCAGCGCCGCGGAGGAGAAGCAGCTCCAGCACTTCAATCCGCCCGCCATGACGCCGGAAGTGTTCGAGCAGTGCTTGCCGTACGCCATCGCCTTCGGGGTGGAGGAGGTGTGGGGCCAGCGCTTCCAGTCCATGATCGATCGCGCGCTGGTGGACCCCAATTACCGCACCACCTGGTACAGCGGTCGGGTGATGAACTACGGCGCGTTCTCGCACAGCATGTCCTCTTCGTTCACCAGCAGCGTCAATTCGGCCAGCACGCCGCCCAGCAAGAGCGGCGGCTCCGGGGGCGGTGGTTCGTCCGGGGGCGGCGGCGGTGGCGGAGGGGGCGGGGGCTGGTAAGCCGGCTGGCGCCGTCCGCGCCCACGGCTACATTCGGCATCACCGTGCTCATCGCTCTCCAACGTTCACGCGAATGAACCCGTCCACCTCCCAACAGCTCATCGGCAGCATCAGCGCCGTTCTCGCCACGTTGCTGTTCTTCCTGCGGCTGCTGCCATTCCTGGGGGAATGGACGGGCAAGCAAACGAGCAACGACCAATGGGCGGCACCCGCACTTTCCATCCTATTGCCCATCTGGGGCCTGATGTTGGTCGCACTGCTCTGCATGACCGCCAGCGGCGGCTTCGACTGGATACGCCTGGGACGCGGCAAGCTCTACCTGCTCACCGTAGCTGCTGCGTTCGCGCTGGCGTGCGCTTCCTATGTGTTCATCGCTCTGTATCTCCGGCCTGGCTTCACGCCGCGCGGCCTCTACGGTCCGTTCCTCTACCTCATCCTGTTCTCCACCGTGCTGCTGGTGGTGGTGAGCTTGAACCAGAAGCTCGTGCCGGGAGTGTCCGTACAATGGCTGCTTCGCCCATGGTCATGGTTCACTGCCTTGAGCCTCGTCGGCAGCCTGGTCCTCGCCGGCAACTGGATCATCACCAACAGCGGTCGCGGTCTGGCCGATGTCGCCAGGCGCATCATCGTCCTCTTGCCAGCGACCAAGGAAGAGCTCGCGCAGATCGATCAGCTCGATCCGAAGACCGACTTCGAGAAGCTGCTTTGGAGGGCGAACCTTGACGAGAAGCCGGCGGTGTGCGCGGCGGCCACGGCGCGCCTGCGCGCCGATCCGCAGTTCGTGGAGCGCATGGCTGCCATGCTGGATTCCGGATATGCTGAACCCGCACTGGCGTTCGTCCGCGATGCGGAGTTGACACCCGAAGAAACATCCCGCTTCGCTCGACCGGCACTTGCCGCTTTGGGGCGTTGGGTGAGCCATGCGCCCGCACCCAACTACACCACGTCGGAGAACATGAAGCGCACACGGCGACTGGGCGATGAGCTGTTCCGCGTTCTCCCCGGGAAGTTCGCCGGCACCGGCGTTGACTTCTCCGAGCTGCAGGCGTGGTACAAGGAGAAGATGGAAGTGGAATAGTGGATCCACGTACGGACCGATGACGATTCCCGATCCCTTCCGCCAGCAGCTCGCGCAGTTCCCCGCGCCCTTGCGCGAACTCGTGGAAGCCGAGATCAACGCGGGCAACAGCATCGTGGCCATCGAGAACGGCTTCCCCGCTGCGCCCTGCGGAGCATTCGTGAAGCTCGCCAAGGCGGTCCAGGATGAACGCCGCAGATCGTCGGGCGAAGTGAGTTTCTACGCGCGCAACAACTCGTCCTACGCAGGTGAATTCACCACCGAGCAACGGCACTTCTTCGTGCTGGAGCCACCGGTACCGCCGGAACCCGCACCGGACATGGACGCCATCCGCAAGGCGCTCGAGCCGAAGCCGGGCGTGCTGACGACCTTGTCCCAACGCCAAGCGGGCTCGGGTGTGGGCATCGCTCAAGCACAGGTGGAGGAGCGCATGGCGGCTGCGAAGGCGAGCACGCCGGCACGCACGCTGACGATCACGGAGACCGCCACCAGCGCGAAGCGCCTGCTGCATTTCCGCGATCCTCGCCCGCCGCACGAGATCCAATTCGCGTTGGAGCGGGACCTCATGACGCTCTTCGACGCCGCCATGAAGAACGACCGCCTGATCATGACGGCCCGTTCCAAGGTGGTCGGTTCGTGGCATCACTTCGAGCTGCGCTTCGAGGCCGCGATGCCGAACACCAATGGCTACTCGCTGTGCGTGGAGACCTCCTGGGCCGATGCAGCGGCCACGCACCACGACTACTACCGCCACACAGCAGGCACCTGGTTCGATCACTGGACGCGCGAACTCCAGCCCGCCGAACCGCCCGAGGCTGATGAAGGGTCCACCGAGCGCTACCAGAAGATCTGTACCGCGTCGGTGAACGCCGAAGCGGTTCTCGATTCCGTGCCCGCGATCCAACGAACGATCGTGGCGGCGATTAAACGCGGCGCACGGTTCTCCACCTCGCACAAAGAGGGCGGCACGAACATCACTTGGAACGGGGAGCGTTTCGTGCGCGCCGACCACGGCGACTATCCGGATCACATCGTCTATGCGAGCGAGGCGCACTTTCTGGACGCGCTGCGGAAATTCTACGACTCGGAAACGTCGCAGAACGCGTATCCGGAGAAGGTGTCGGAACTGGTGGCGTGGAGGCTGATCTTGCGGTTGATGCGGGGGTAGTGGGTTCGGTATGGTCCACATGGATTCAGAGACCTCAGTGGGACGGCTTCCGCACGGCCGAGGCCAACTTCGCTGCGGGACGTGTGTACACACAGGAACAAGTGGAAGCCCATTTCAAGGCCAAGCGCGCACCGAAGCCCGCGCCTTAACTTAAAGCATCAGTCCACCACCATGAGCCGCGTCGAGATCAAGCAAGCCCTTATTGCCAAGGAGGTGTTGAACACCACCGATAGCCGTGCGGCAGATCGAGCGGGACGGTGGAAGAACCTGCCCGCCAATGTGCGCCGCGACGTGGAGGAAAGCCTGGCCCAGGTCGATCGCGGCGAGACCGTGAGCCACGCGGAGGCGATGGAATTGGTGCGGAGCTATCGTGCACGTTAACTTTGTAAGGCATGAAGCTTCTTCTCGAAATACCTGACTCACGCACGGCGTTCGTTCTTGAGCTATTGGAGAACCTGTCCTTCGTGAAGGCCAAACCACTGAGCAAGGCCAAGGCGGAGCGCATCGAGAGCCTGCTTCAAGCCTTGCAGGAAGTGGAGGAGATCAAGAGCGGCAAGCGCAAGCCGAAACTGCTCAAGGACCTGGTACGTGAGCTTTGAGGTCGTCACCGTACGGCCCTTTGACCGCGAGTTGAAGCGTCTCGTGAAGCGTTTTCCTTCGCTCAAGAAAGAGATCGTCTCATTGGGTGCCGCACTCGCCGAGGACCCGCACATGGGTACTGCCCTGGGCAACAACTGCTAGAAGATCCGGTTGGCGATCGCGTCCAAAGGGAAAGGCAAAAGCGGCGGCGGTCGGGTGATCACCCATGTGCATATCGCAGGCAACCGCGTGTTCTTGCTCTCCATCTACGACAAGTCGGAGAAGGAGACGCTGACGGACAAGGAGCTGAAGGAACTGCTCACCTTGACCTGATGTCCGCCCAACATGGACCAAGCATTCGGCAGTCCATTGATCGAATAGGCTGTGAGGAACGTGCCACGAAGAGTTGCCCGTCCAAGCGACCGTGGGGGCTTCCTCGCCTGAGGGGTCAGAGTTTCCTCAGCTCCTCGAACTTCGCCGCCATCGTCGGGTTCTTGCGCGTCAGCTTCTTGATCGTCACGTCCTGGGCCTTGTCGTTGGCCAGACGCAGGTTGCGGTCCGTGCCCAGCAGCGCCTCCTTGGTCTTCTGCAGGTGATCGATCGACTTGTCGATCTCGTCGATGGCCGTCTTGAAGCGCCGTGACGCCAGCTCGTAGTTCTTCCCGAAGGCGCTCTTGAACGACTCCAGTTCCTCCTCGAAGTGCGTGATGTCGATGTTCTGCGCCTTCACCAGGGCCAGCTCGCTCTTGTACTTCAGCGCGTTCTGGGCCGCGTTGCGCAGCAGCGTGATGATGGGGATGAAGAACTGCGGCCGCACCACGTACATCTTCGGGTAG
>Ga0073899_10000124_pt1 | contig 67313 bp, 52 predicted proteins | sample KloWWTmetaKNB5Ph_FD_88975 | JGI IMG/M metagenome (GOLD analysis project Ga0073899, IMG submission 88975) | Active sludge microbial communities from Klosterneuburg, Austria, studying microevolution and ecology of nitrifiers - Klosterneuburg... | ecosystem: Engineered > WWTP > Aerobic digester >... | reverse complement strand
GTGATCGCCAGGTCGCGGCGGTCGTAGAGTTGCTCGGTCGCCAGCCCCGGCCAGTCGCCGTAGACTTTGCCGCCGTTGACCGCGCCGCCCGCCACCAACACGACATTGCCATGCCCGTGGTCGGTGCCGCGGCTGGCGTTTTCCTGGAAGCTGCGGCCAAATTCGCTCATGACCACGACCGTGATGCGCTTGGTGTGATCCGTGCCGTTGTCGTTGGAGAGATCCAGCAAGAACGCGGAAATGCCGTTCCCCAATTCGGCCAGCTTGTCAAAGAAGTAACCGGCGCCGCCGTCGCCCTGGTATTCGTGCGTGTCCCAACCACCTACGTCGAGCGTGGCGACCTGCAATCCCAACTGCATGCGGATCACCTGCGCCACGGTTTGCAGGCTGCGGCCAAAGCCGGTGTTGGGATAGACCGCGCCGTTGCCGGGCGTGTAAGTCCCCGGATTGGCGCTTTCGACGACATCGATGGCGTCCAGCGTCTGCAGGCCGGCTTGATGCAGCCACGAAGCGCCGCCATACATTTTGCGCATCGCCTCACGCTGCCATTCGCCGTACTTCCAGTGGCCGCCAAAACTGAAATCGTTGGGGCTGGTCATCCCGATGCTTTCGCGGCTGCCGAGCAGCGAGGTTGGTTGCAGATTGCCCACCGCCACCGCGGGCATGATGATCTGAGCGGGAAGATTGCCCGCGGTCTGCAAGTGGCGCGTCAGCCAGCCGGTCGTGCTGGATTTATTGTCGGGCGTGCCCAATTCCATGAACTGCATGGCGTCGAAATGGCTGCGTGTGTCGCTGGTCAGGCCCGCGGCGTGGACGATGGCCAGCTTTTTGTCCTGAAACAACCCTTGCAGCGCGGCCGCGCCCGGATGCAGCCCAAAGCGGTCGTCGAGCGGCAGCGCGGCGCTGGCGCCGGTCACGGGCACGGCAATGCGCGGACGCTTACTCTCGTAATGGCCGCGGTCGATGCCCGCAAGCGGCGGCACGATGTTGAGGCCATCCACGCCGCCGCGCAAGAAGACGACGAGTAGAATGTCTTGGTTAGGTTCAGCTTCGGCGCTGCCAAAAGCCGTAAAGCTCAGGCTGCTTGTCCACGTGGCAATTGCTGCCGAACAGCCGACCATGAAGCCGCGTCGTGATGGTTTAAACATATCTCAGGTTTCCTTGTGCGTGGTTGAGGGTGCGTAGTTATCGCCACTGGAATGACGGCGCCATCAAGATCAGGCCGACCGTGAAACGCAACCGCTCTTTGATCTGATCGGCGGGCAGGCTGCTTTCCTGGTTGCGCCCCGCGGCCATGAAGTCGACGATCGGCTGGCGTTCGTCGGCAGGCAGCGCACGCCCCAGGACGCGTTGCGCCCAGAAGTCCACAATAGCCACCGGCGTGGTGATGCTGGCCGGCATCTGGCTGAGACAATCGATGCGCAGATTGTCTTTATCCGCCCCCACACCGCCGATCTTCCAACTGTCGATCAGCCAGTTGCACAAGCGCCAGCGCTGCAGCATCGGCATCGTGCTCGACCAATTTTCCTTGCGGTCGGGGTAGCCGTCGGGCGGGCGCCAGTTGAACATGGCCTGTCCCAGCGCCTCATATTTATAGCGGAAGGAATCGCTCCACACATAGTTGGCGTTGGCGGCGCGCAACAGGCTGACGGTATACTCGAACGGCCGCTTGATCTTTTCTCCCCACGTCGTGCTGAATTCGGGCGAGAGCAAGATCGTGCGCACCACCTGTTTAAGTTGATCCGGCGCCGCGCGCTGCGCATAGAAAACGTCGGCAGCCGCCTGCACCACCGCTTCGGGCGGGTCGTCGCCGAGCAGACGGCGACAAAGCTTGCGGCTGATGTAGCGCGCCGTGCCCACATGGTTGGCAAGGAGATCGAGCACGGTCTCGCCATCCTGTTGCCCGGAGCCGCTGGGGATATTCTGCGCCAGCACGATCTTGGAATACTTGGCGTGCACGGAGTCATCGAAACGAAAGTCGCCGGTTGTGGCATCGATGCGCCAGCCGGTGAAACATTGCGTCGCGCTGTAGATGTCCTCATCGACGTACATCAGCGGTTTGCCGTTGCTGTCTTTGGGCGCAGGATGCTGGTAGCCGCCATCGGCGCCCACGGTCGATGCCACGCCGAAATAGTTCTCCGCGCCCAGCCCATGTAGCTCGAAAAGCTCGCGAGCGTAATTTTCGTTGGGGCCGGCGCTGGTGTTCGAGACATTGTCCAGGTAATACAACATGGCCGCGCTCTTGGCGACCGCGCCCAGCATCTGCCGGAAATTGCCCAGCATGTTCCCGCGCAGCGCGTCACGGTCGTAATAGACCCACGTGCCCGCACTCCACGAATCCCAGCCATAGACGTTGAAGTGATTGTGCCAGAAATCGGCCAGGACCTCGACCAGTTGGCGCTGGCTGTAAATGGCGCGCAGGAACGTCGCCTGCATCGTCTCCCGCGCGGGTAGCATCCGTTCGTCCCACGTGACACTGGGCTTGGTGACGTGATCCAGCCACAACTGGGCGCGCGATTTGCCAAGCGTCGTAAAGCCTTGTGCGGCGATGATCGCGTCGCACCCGCTGTCGTCGATGGCAACTGGGTTGAGTTGCCGGTCGACATAGATCTGGAGCCGTTCCGCGCTGGTGGCGCCCAGCGCCATCAAGCCATCCAATTCACCGGGGCGCGGGCCAAAGGCGATGCGATTGAGCGCGATGATTTCGGGTGAGGGCGTTTCCGGGGCCGCGGCTGCGATCAGGTTCACCACGCGCTGTGGCGAACGCATGGCCGCGGGGCCGGCCGGCGCCTGGGCGCGTACGGCCACAGGGCGGAGCGTGGCGACCGCGGCGCCAGTGGCCGCGACGGCAGCCCCGCGCCGAAGCAATTCGCGGCGGCTGGGGGACGGCCGGCGCGGCGGCTGTTGGGGCGATGGCGTGACGTCCGTGGCGTGGCTGGATGAAGACACAGATACCTCCCTGTCAAGCTGGCCGTTTGAACTGCCAACCATGACGTGCTACTTGCTTTTGATGATCAAGATGACTGGTGAATTCGCCGCGCTGCAAGTACGGGCAGCCCCGCGCTGATGTTGGCGCAAGTCTAGCACAAAGGATGCGGCCGTAATTGTCGCACGCAGAACGGCTGGATTGCGGTAGCTGTACGCTTGGTGCACGGCTACTGCACGTGGGTTCGCCGCCTGTTCGTGCTAAAGAGTATTTGCAGATGATGTGGAGAGTGCTATACTGGTTTTTGCAGTGCCGCAGCGTGTGGCAATTATTTGAAAAAATCTGCCGCGACTCCTAAATTTGGCCTAGCTTATCTTCGGACGAGGAGCCTTTCATCCATGATCAAATTCCGCATATTCAGTGCGCTCACCGGCGCGGCAGTGCTGGTTGGCATGCTAGTGACATTGTTTGGCTTTACCTCTGCTTTTGCCCAGGAGGAGCCAGCCGTCATTGGCGACCTTGCATTGGTCAAATATGTTTGCCCAACCGACGTAGGCGTGACGGGGACGGCGATTCCCGCCCTTTGCGCCAACGCCAATGACCCCAACGGCGCTGATGTGCCGGTCATTCCTGTGAACGGCGCGGTCTCCTTTATCTACCAGGTGACGTATACATGCCGTCCCGGCGTTATTTGTGAGCCGTTGAATCCCATCTCGGTGACGATCAGCGATAATCAACTGCCGACCACCACCCCCACTGTATACGGCCCGCAGCTCGATGCGAACAGCAACGGGCTGATCGATGCGGGGGACATCTGGCTCTACAAAGTCAACGGCTTGCAGGCCATCGACCTGGCCGCGGCGACGACCCTGCCCTTTGGCACGCCGGCGCCCGGTTGCGCCGCCGCCCCGGACGCCGGCGGCTCACGCCCCACCTATGTGAACAGAGCGCGCGTGACAGGCCCTTCCGCCTCCCAGGAAGATCCGGCGGCATACTGCAACCCCCCGGCGACGCCCACGCCGACTTTGACCGCCACGCCCACCGGGACGGCCTCACCGACGCCCACCTTCACGCCAGCGCCGGGGCCGGGGCCACGGCCAACCGACAGTCCCGCGCGCCCGGTGCCGATTCCAGAGCCGGTCACGATGGTGCTTTTCGGCACCGGACTGGCAGCGTTGTCCGCGGCGCTTGCGGTGCGCAAACGTTCTGGCAAATAGGCGCGAGCAATTCAACAAGCGGCGGGGCGGTCAAAAGACCGCCCCGCTTTTTTATTGGCGCTGCGGCGTCAACCTATTTCTCTCAACAATTGACCGGCGCGGCAAAGACGTAGCGAAAACGTCGCCCTAGCGTCATGTAAACACACAGCGAATTTCCTCAAAATCAGCGAATTATGTTCGGTTTCGCTTCCTATAACCTTTGGCGATGCGCTTTCGTCCTGTAAGATGAAAACGTTTATACGCAGGCGTTATGCTGGACGGCATTGATTGTCGCCCATGCCAAAAACTGCCAGTAAGTTGCAAGTAAAGGCTCATCTAATTTTTAGGAAAGGGGACTATACTGAAAAAACTATCGCCAACCGTTGTCGTCATCCTGAATTCGCCACGATCCTAGTCAATCGATGAGAAAAACCACCATGTTCAGCATCCATCACACTATGAAAAAAACATCGCTGCTCCTCCTGCTGACCATTTTGCTCCTTGCCAATTTCCCGCACGCGGCGCTGGCACAAACCGATCCGCGGCCGGCGCTGGAAGTTACGACGACGCCGACCGGCGTCCAGGTCATCTGGTCGGCGTCTGCTGCGGGCGGCGCCAACGCCGCCGCGCTCGCTCAGTTGCTGCCCACAGCCCGCTATAACGGCTACGACCTGCCGATCCAGACCATCACGCTTGCCGTTGCTCCCGACGCCACTCCCGCGGTCGTCATCGAGCAGGTGCAGTCTGCTGCGCTGGCCGGCGGCATTGCGCCCGGCGCGCCGATCCTGCCGCCCGTACTGGACTGGACGCCGATGCCCAATATTGCGCCTGACGACCCGGTGAGCTTGCCGGCCGCGCCCGCCTTTATCCTGCGCGAGGGCGTCAACAAGGGACAACGCTTCGCCGTCCTTGCCATCAGCCCAATTTATGCGGAAGCTGGTGTGGTCAAGATTGCCAGCGAGCTGCGCGTCTCCGTCGCCGGCGCGGCCGAAACCACGCTGGTGGACGCTGCGTCCGTCGCCGCGCAGAGCCGCGTGGCCGCCGAAATCGTCACTGTCCCGGTCAATCAAGCCGCGTTGCAGAATGGCTACAAGCTCACGGTGAGCCAGCCGGGTCTGCAGGAAGTGCCGTACAGCGCATTTGGCGCCGATTTTGACGTCACTCGCCTGCGTCTGTCGCATCGTGGGGAAACCGTCGCCGTTGAGGCGCTTGCCGACCGGCTGCGCTTTTACGCGCCCACGGTGGGCGACCGCTGGAATCAAGCCTCGACCTATTGGCTTACCTTTGACGGCGGCGGGACGCGCATCAATGCGACGGTGGCGACAAGCACAGACGCCACGACCGCCGCTGCGCCCGGTCAGGCGTTTGAACGCGGCGTCTGGCGCAGCAACAAACAGTACGTTTCCGAGTATCCCGGTTTTGACGCCGATCATTGGTTCGGCGCCTCGCTGACAGCATCGGGAACGATGACACAGTCTTTTCCTGTGGCATCAGCGGCGATCTCAAAAACGCTGCCAGGTATCTCTGGACAATCCGTCTACACCGTGAATGTCACCGTGATTGGTGCTGTTGCATGGAATGAATGTAATTTAGGCGTTGGGAGATATAGAGTCAATACCAAGTTTTTGACAGGTGAAGATGTAAATCTCTTCGCTCTAGGTTTGAACTTCGTTAGCGAACTTGACAAAGCCGGTCCGGTGAGTTTGGTTCTGCGCAGCGAGTTTCAGCAGAATGGCGTGCAACTTGGGAATGGCGCAAGGATCGTCGTGCGGCAATCCGAGAAATCGTGGCAGGTTATCGATACGGACTCGACTTACCGAATTGAGAAAGAGAATGCTGCGCTGGTTGTATATGGAGACATCGTAGGCGACGCGCAACTCACCACATGGAATCCTTCGCAAACAATTAACGGTAATTGTCGACTTCAAGAGAATTGGAGCTTGGGCCTGGCCACCAGTATAGATCCGGTGGCGCTCAAAACAATTCTTGTGCCCAGCGGCGTCGCCGGCTACAACACCAGCATTCTGCTCGATGCGGTGACGTGGGAGCGACCGGTGGCCTTGAACTTTGACGGCGCCGGCGCCGAGTTCTGGACGGCGGCCGGGGCGGCAAGTTTCACGCTCTCCGCCCTGCCGGCGGCGCGTGCGCTCTATGATGTCACCGACCCGCTCAACCCCGTCGTGATGCCGCTCAGCGGCGCTGGCTCCACCGCATCCTTTAGCCAGGCCGACGGTGCAGAGCCGCGCCACTACGTGCTGGCAAATCTGGCCGCCCTGACAACGCCGGGGACCGCAGCGCATCCTGCCGCGGACTTTGGCAACGCGCTGGCCGCCGACGCGCTTTACATCGGGCCGGCGCAGTTCAAAGAGGAGTTGCAGCCGCTGCTAACCCTGCGCAGCAGCCAGGGATATACCCCGCTCTTCGTCGATGTGCAGGCAATTTTTGATGTGTATGGAGATGGCTACACCTCCGCGCCGGCGATCCGCAACTTCCTGCGCGACCGCAGCGACTGGCAAAATGCGGCTCGCACGATCTCAGTGGTCCTTGTGGGCGACGGCACGTACGACCCATTCAATTACAAAAACACGGGCTTTGGCAGCGGTGTGAGCCATCCCATGCCGCCGTACATGCTGGATGTGGATATCTACATCAACGAAGCGCCCTGCGAAACTTGCTTTGCACAGTTGAACGGCGACGACCCGATCACGGGCGACGACCCAGCGGGGCGCAATCCAAAGAGCAATGTCTTTATTCCCGATGTTTGGCTTGGGCGTTTCCCCGTGCGCAACGAAGCCGAATTGACCACGATGGTCAACAAGATCGTGGCCTATGAGAGCGCTGCCGACCTGCCAGGCTGGCTTTCCGCGCAGTTGTTCCTGGCCGACAATTTCATCACCAGCATCAACGCACAGAATCAGGTCACGATTGATCCGGCGGGGGACTTTGCCAGCTACGCAGATGAAGTCATTCAACTTTTCGGGTATGGGGCGGGCACGCAGCGCGTCTACTATGATCACTCGCCTGACCGTCGAGTCGATTTCACTGTGCCGGCGGGTGCGGGCATGTTCAATACCGTTGCGCGCGCGTCTGCCGAGGCATGGCGCGTCTCCTCGGCCAGCGAGGCTACGCAGAGGGTGATCAACGCCATCAATGCCGGCGTCGGGCTGATGGTCTATAACGGCCACAGCAACCACTGGAATTACGCTAAACTCGAAGATCGATCCGGGGCCGCAGTGGCGCCGCTGATGAGTATCAACGAGGCGCCGTTGCTGGTTAACGGTGAAAAGCTGTTTGTCGGCCTGTCGATGACCTGCCTGACGTCGCAGTTTGCCGTGCCGGCAGTCACTGGCACGCTGGATGAGATGTTTGTGCGCAGCGCCACCGGCGGCGCGGTGGCCACCTGGGGGCCTGCCGGCCAGAGCGTGGCGCACGGGCACGACTATCTGCAAAAGGGCTTTGTGAGCAAGCTGCGCAACGCGCCGCCCAACAGCCAACGCATGGGCGACCTGGTGGCGGCCGGCTACGATAACCTGCTCACCTCACCGCTGACCAACTGGCTCGACGCACTCAAGACCTTTGTCGTGCTAGGCGATCCGCTGACGCGGGTGCGCGTCAACGTAGGCTTCGACAACGGCATCTTCTTGCCGTCCGTGCGGCGGTAGGAGCAGGAAAAGAGGAGATTGGGAGATTAGGAGATTGAAAATGGAAGCCCTGCCATTGCTCCCTGTCTCCCTATCTCCCTATCTCCCTATCTCCCTATCTCCCTATCTCCCTATCTCCCTGTCTCCCTATCTCCTAGTCTCCCTGTCTCCTAGTCTCACCTTCTCCCCTCCCCCAACAATCTCCTCAAAACGATACGACAACATACCGGTGACAAACTACCACCGGAGGAAAACCCTTAGCCATTAAATCGTTTGCCTCGCTATCCCATTTGAATTTGCAAGGAGCATACGCATATGCCATACGGAATTGAAACCGTCACCGTGATCGGCGCGGGGACGATGGGGGCTGCTATTGCCGGACACCTGGCTAACGCCGGGATCCGCTCGTGGCTGTTGGACATCGTCCCGTCAGAGTTGACCGCCGAAGAGACGGCAGCCGGCCTGACCCTGGCCGACCGCAAGGTGCGCAACCGCATTGTCCAGGCCGGCTACGAGCGCATGGTCAAGGCCAAGCCGTCGAATCTATTCACCAAGCACGCGGCTAGCCTTGTCAAAGTCGGCAATCTCGAAGATGACTTCGACGCCGCGGTCGGCGCCAGCGACTGGATCATCGAGGTGATCGTCGAGCGGCCGGAGCCGAAGCAGAAGCTGATGGCGCGCATCGAAGCGGCGGCGCCGGCCAACGCCATCATCAGCAGCAACACCTCCGGCATCCCGATCCACATCATCGCCCAGGGCCGCACGCCGGAATTTAAGGCGCGCTTCCTCGGCACCCACTTCTTCAACCCGCCGCGCTATCTCCACCTGCTGGAGATCATTCCGACGCCCGACACGGACCCCGCCGTGGTCGAGCGCATGAAGCGCTTTGTCGAAAATGTGCTGGGCAAGGGCGTGGTCGTCTGCAAGGACACGCCCAACTTCATCGCCAACCGCATGATCAGCTTTATCCAGAGCGACCTCATGGAGTACGCCATCGAGAATGGCTACACTGTCGAAGCGGTCGATGCGCTGACTGGGCCGCTGTTGGGTCGCCCCAAGACCGGCGCCTTCCGCCTCAACGACATCGTCGGCATCGACGTGATGGCGCTGGTCGGCGGCAACCTCTACGACCTGATCCCGGAGGACGAGGATCGCGAGGTGCTGCGTGGCGAGTATAGCTCGGCCGTCATGCAGCTCCTGATCGACAACAAGCTGCTCGGCGCGAAGAGCGGGCAGGGCTTCTACAAGACGGTCGTCGACGAGAAGGGCAAGAAGTCCTTCTGGGGGCTGGACTTGCAGACCGCAGCCGAAGATGGCGTGCTGGAGTATGTGGCGCCCAAGAAGCCGCGCTGGAGCAGCGTCGGCGATGCGCGCAACCTGCCGCTGGCCGACCGCCTCAAGGCGCTGGTCGATGCGGACGACGAGGCGGGCGAGCTGATCTGGCACACCCTCTCGCGCACGATGGCCTATGCTTCGAAGCGCGTGCCGGAGATCGCCGACAGTCTGGTCGACATCGACAACGCCATGAAGTGGGGCTTTGCGTGGGAAATGGGCCCCTTCGAGACGTGGGACGAACTGGGCGTCAAGGCCACGACTGCCCGCCTCGAAGGCGAGGGCGTGAGCGTGGCGCCGTGGGTCAAGGAGATGCTGGCGGCGGGCAAGGAGAGCTTCTATACCTACGCCGAGGGCCAGCAGATGGTCTACGATCCGGCGTCCAAGCGGTATGTGGCGGTGGCGCGCAACCCCAAGTCGCTGAGCATGCAGGACATCCGCCGCACGCGCAAGGAGCTGACCGGCAACGAGATGGCCAGCCTGTGGGACATCGGCGACGGTGTGATGCTGCTGGAGTGGCACACGCGCGTCAACGCGCTGGACGGCCCCATGTTCGACATCATGCAGGAGGCGATCGAACGGCTGCACGGCAACGCCAGCGGGCTGGTCATCGCCAACGACGGCAAAAACTTTGCAGTCGGCGCCAACATCTTTGCGATGATGCTGGCGGTGCAGAGCAATATGTGGAATGAACTGGAGATGATGATCAAGTTTGGCCAGGACGCCTTCATGGGGCTGCGCACCGCGCCGAAGCCGGTCGTCGCCGCGCCGCATCAGATGGCGCTGGGCGGTGGCTGTGAAATCTGCCTCGCCGCCGACCGCGTCCTCGCCGACGCCGAGACCTACATGGGTCTGGTCGAGGTCGGCATCGGCGTCATCCCCGGCTGGGGCGGCTGCAAGGAGATGGTGCGCCGCCACATCAGCCCGCACATGCACGCCACCAACGTCAACCCGACGCCCTATCTGCGCAAGGTCTTCGAGACGGTCGGCTTTGCCAAGGTCTCGACCTCCGGCGCGGAGGCGCGCGAGCTAGGCTACCTGGGCGCCGACGACCGCATCGTGCTCAACACGGAGCACCGCATCGCCGAGGCCAAACAGGCCGTGCTGACGATGAACGAAGCCGGCTACCGGGCGCCGACCGTCAAGGGCAACGTCTACGCCGCGGGCCGCGATGTGGTCGCCGCGGTCAACATCGAAATCTACAGCATGATCCAGGGCGGCTACATCAGCGAATACGATGGCGTGGTGGCGGGCAAGCTCGGCCACATCCTCGCCGGCGGCGATCTGAGTCAGGGCGCGTGGATGGACGAGCAGTACTTCCTCGACCTGGAGCGCGAAGCCTTCCTCAGTCTCGTCGGCAACAAGAAGACGCAGGATCGCATCCAGTATATGCTAGAGAAGAACAAGCCGCTGAGAAATTAGGGGCGAGTTGCGAGGGGCGAGGGGCGACGATGGCGCATGTTCAGACTTCAGCCGGTGCGGATCGACCACACACATTTGATGAGTGGAAGGACTCCGTGCCGGCGCGCATCAAGAGCCATCAGTTGTGGAGTTCGCTCTTCTATCAGAAAGCGCTTTTTTTGCACGATCTATGCTGGTTTGACTGTGAACCGTGGCTTGAGGATGCGCGTGGCCGTTCAATTGTTGCTCAGATTATCCGGCGTTGTGGTTCCATCAGCGCAAACATTGAAGAAGAATATGGCCGCTGCTTTGGTCGGGACTATGCCAGGTTTTTATCAATCGCCGTGGCTTCTGCACGCGAGACCCAAGGATGGTACATGCGGGCGCGCCATCTCATGAAAGCTGAAGTGTTACAGCATCGGCTAGAACTTTGTGATGAGATTATCGCAATGCTGGCGCCGACCATCAAGACGCAAAGGTAGCCCAAGGACTCTGTTCGAAATCATCGCGAGTGAACAGGGCAGAGGTGGGGCAGGCGACCAGACATCGCCCCTCGCCCCTTGCCCCTCGCAACTTGTTTACAAGGAGACTTCAACATGCGTAACGCTGTAATCGTTGCCGCCGCACGGACTGCGGTGGGCAAGGCGCCGAAGGGGACGCTGCGCACGACGCGGCCGGATGAGATGGCCGCGGCGGTGGTCAATGCGGTGATCGAACGCGCCGGCATCGACAAGGCAGAGATCGAGGACATCGTGCTCGGCTGCGCCTTTCCAGAGGCGGAGCAGGGCATGAACATGGCGCGCATCGTGGCGCTGCGTGCGGGCTTACCGGTGACGACCGCGGGGCAGACAGTCAACCGCTTCTGCTCTAGCGGCTTGCAGACGATCGCCACCGCCGCGCAGCAGATCATGGCCGGCATGGGCGACGTGATTATTGCCGGCGGCGCCGAAAGCATGTCGATGGTGCCGATGATCGGCAACAAGTTCACACCCAATCCATACCTGGCCAGCGAATATCCCGGCGTCTATCTGGGCATGGGGCTGACCGCCGAAAATGTCGCGCGTCAATATGAGATCGGCCGGGAGGAGCAGGACGCCTTTGCCTTGCGTAGCCATCAGCGCGCGGCCGCGGCGCAGGCAGCCGGCAAGTTCGACGCCGAAATCACACCGCTGCCGGTCAACGTCAAATTGGGCGAGGGCGGCGCCGTCAAGGAAATCGAGCTGGTCTTCCAGCAGGACGAAGGCATCCGCCATGACAGCAGCATAGCCGCGCTGGCCAAGCTCAAGCCGGCCTTTGCCATGAACGGCACGGTCACTGCCGGCAATAGCTCGCAAACCAGTGATGGCGCCGCGGCTTTGCTGATCATGAGCGAAGAAAAGGCCAAGTCGCTCGGTCTGAAGCCGCTGGCGCGCTTTGTCAGCTTTGCCGTGGGTGGCGTCCCGCCGGAGGTGATGGGCATCGGCCCGATTGCCGCCGTCCCCAAGGCGCTCAAATACGCCGGCATGGAGCTCAAGGACATCGACCTGATCGAACTCAACGAAGCCTTTGCCGCACAGGGACTGGCCGTTATGCGCGAGCTGGGCATGGACGAAGAGAAAGTCAACGTCAACGGCGGCGCCATTGCACTGGGCCATCCGCTCGGCTGCACCGGCGCCAAGCTCACCGTGCAGATCATCCACGAGCTGCAACGCCAGGGCAAGCAGACCGGCCTGGTCACGATGTGCATCGGCGGCGGCATGGGCGCGGCGGGGATCATTCAGTTGGTGAACTGAGGAGGGACAGCTTTCTCTCACGCAGCAACTAGGGTAGGGACGGCAGACATACAGTCTGCCGTCCTTTATTTTTCTCCCTTCATTGCAGCCGTAAATCATATCTCGTCATTGACGGCAACTAGAGCGTAGAGAATGGAACTAATGCTGCGCTCGCTCTTTGCCTGCCATCCAGACAAGCTACCGCTGTCCTTGACGATCTTCGACAATGGCTCCACCGATGACTTGTAGGCGCTGCGCGCACAGGCCGAACAATCAAGTGGCTGACTGGCCGGCTAGAGCGTTGGCTTTTTCAGAAGCTGGAGCAACAAAAACGGTGGAGGCAGCCATTTGGGCGAAATGGCTGCCTCCACCGTTTTTTGTTGCTCTCTTGTGATTGCGCCGCAGTGGACTAGCGGTTGATGACCGGCAGATAGAGCTTCTGCGTGGCCGCCTGGCCGCCGATTACGGTAAAAGTCCCGGTGGCAATCGCCGTGAAGTGTCCTACGAAGGGGCAGGTGCGGCCCTCGCGGCCACAGTCAACATCGGGTGGCGGCGCGGCGCTGGCGGGCAATGCCAGCGTCACGAGCAGGGCGAGGCCGAGCAGCAGTCTGGCCAGCCAGGCCGGGACGCGGGGCAGAGTTGCCTCTCTGGTCGAGAACATTGTGTGCGTTTGCATAGCGTCTCTCCTTACTCGTCGGTCAGCGCGGGCAGGGCGTCATTTGTCACAGCACCCGCGGCGGCGGCAGCAGCCGGCGGCCCCACAAGTTCGTAAAAACCCTGCAGGTAACAGACAATGTCGAAGCTAACAATCAGCGGGCTGTTCTGGACATTGTTGAAGAACTTGACTTCCCACAGGCCATTGTTTGTATAGAGATAACGGCTCCATGTCCCCGTTCCAGTCTCTTGCACATCGTAGGCGGCATCCCATCCCCCAAAGGAACAATAGTAGTCGGTCGATGCGATGCCTGTCGGCACGCGTGTCGTGGTATTGTCCGTTAGTTGATAACTGGTGAAGCGCATGATGCGCACAGGCGGCGTGTCGTTCACAGTAAAGCGACCGTTGACGTTGAGCCCGGTGTTGATGCTGCTCCCCTTCGTGGGGCTGAGCGACATCAGGTTTTGGTTGGCGCCGATCCAGACAAAGCCATCGTTGGCCCAGAAGCGCCAGCCATCGACGGCTGCATCGGAGACCCGCTCGATATCATTGGCGCTGTCGACAAAGAGCCGGGTGGCAAGTTGCGCGTTGGCTGCATTCTGCGCGTTGACTGCGTTCTGCGCGTTGGCTGCGTTCTGCGCGTTGACCGCATTCTGCGCGTTGATGGCATCGGTGGCGCTAAACGCGTTGGTGGCGTTCAGTGCGGTGGTGGCCGTGATCGCGGTGGTGGCGCTGACGGCGGTGTTGGCGAAGAGCGCCCACGGCACGGCGTGGATACGCTGGCGCGGGCTTTGTTCTGGGTCGTTGCCCACGGCGATGGCGATGTAGCGCGGGCTGTCGCTCAACGCATCCGCCAGCGGCGTCGAAGGATTGTCACCCAGCACGATGTTGAACAGCCCATCGCGCACGGTGACGTTGTCAAAGCTTTCTTGATAGAGCAGTGTGCCGGCGGTGGGCAGCGTATAGATTCTGGCCGTGATCTTAAATGTGCCGCTGACCAGACTGCCGTTGGCGTTGCGCAGGATGCCCTGGTAGTTGACGGTGGCGGGAATGACCGGGGCGGCGGCCTGTTGCGTGGTGGACGCGCCGGCGGCCAGCGCGCCTGACTGCATTCCCACGACCAGCGCTGCGGCGGCCAGGAGCAGCGCGCAGACCGAGAGCATCAGTTCGAGACGACGTGTTCGCATAAGTTTTCTCCTTGCTTGCTGTGAATGGAACGGTTGACAAACCAATAATTGAATGCCGGGGTGTGGGTTTACCGTGCGGTCAGAGCGGGCGCTGTTTGTGTGAATCTGTCGGCCGGTTCACTGACACTCTCACTCTCCTGTGCGCAAATTCTGTTATACTGGGTGTATCACTTGGCTCGCATACGCTACCTGTCTTCCTTTTGCCCGCCCGCCAGACTCGCGATCAAAAAGTCGACCAATGCGCCCAGTGTGCTTAAGATCACTTCGTCCGGTTCTGCCGTCACTTCGCGCACCGAGAAGCGCCAGACCCAGGACCCTTGCTGCTCACCATCCGGTTCGCGCCAACAGCGCAACAGAAACGATCGGTGGGATCGCGCGGCCCTTTGACCTGTTGGTGGTATGGCGCCTTGCGTTGGCATGGCGGCAGGATAGCCAGCAAGCGTTCCGTAATCGTTCCAGGAAATCTCTTGCTCGAACTCACATTTCTCACCCCGCTCACGATCCGGCTGGACGGCCAGCCGCTCAAGCTGCCGACGCGGCGCACCGAAGCGCTGCTGGTCTACTTGATCCGCAACCGCCAGACCCACGCCCGCGATGTGCTGGCCTATCTCTTCTGGGACGACCTGCCGCAGAGCAAGGCGCAGGGCAATCTGCGCGTGCTGCTGGCCAATCTGCGCAAGGCGCTGCCCCGCTCTGTCACGATTACGCGCCAGACGGTCGCCTTCAACGCGGCCAGCGCCTACAATCTGGATGTGGACGATCTGGAGCAAAGGCTAACTACCGCACGCCAAGAGATCGACCACAGCGGCGCGCTGAACAGAACGACTGCCACCGAGCTGGGGCGGGCGCTGCTCACCTATCAGGGCGATCTGCTGCCGGGCTTCTATCTACGCGAGGGGCACGGCTTCGAGGAGTGGCTGGCGACGGAGCGCGAGTGGCTGTGGACGCGGGTCGTCGAAGCGCTCGATGACCTGGCGACCGAGCACCTGCAGCGCGGCGACTACCGCGCCGGCATCGAGCAGGCGCAGCGCCTGGTCAACCTGGATCCGTTGCGCGAGGAAGGGCATCAGCTATTGATGCAACTCTGGGCCGCAGAGGGTCAGCTAAGCGCCGCGCTCGCCCAGTATGACCGCTGCACCGAGATTCTGGCACGGGAGCTGGGCGTCCCTCCCCACCCGTTCACCACCGAGTTGAGCGAACGCATCCGCGCCGGCGCGTGGCAGCTACCGCGTGGCGCAGAGGCAACTCCTGGCGGTTCCCGCCAACCTGTCCCGCACAACCTGCCGCGCCCGATGACGCCCTTCTGGGGGCGAACTGCCGAACTCGCGCACCTGGCAACGTTGCTGCGTGATCCGGTCACACCGTTGATCACCATTGCCGGCCCTGGCGGCGTGGGCAAGACTGCATTGGCGATTGAGGCGGCGCGGCAATTGGTCGAAGCGGAGCGCCTGGGGCCGGGGAGAGATGGCATGCGCCCGCACTTCGCAGACGGCATCTATTTTGTCGCATTGGGGACTGTCAGCACCGGTTCAGGAATCGCACCGGCCACTGCGGAGGCTATCGGCTATCATTTTCAGAAGGATACCGACGACGAAATTGTGCAACTGTTGCGCTACGTACGCGGCAAGAGCATGTTGCTGGTTTTGGACAACGCCGAACACCTGCTCAACGACACTGACTTTTTTGGCAGGCTCCTCGCCGCGCCCCACGTGAAACTGCTGATAACGTCTCGCCACAAGCTGAATCGGCATGGCGAAACCGTCGTCACGCTCGATGGCCTGGACTTTCCCAGCCCTGCGACTGCCGCCGAACTGGAGGGCGCGCCGGCGTTCCACGCCACCTTGCTGCAATTCAGCGCTGTTCGCCTCTTTATAGAAACCATCCGCCGCGCCCATGGCAACATCACGCTGCGCGACAAGGATGTGGCGGACATCGCCAGGATCTGCCAACTGGTGCAGGGTATCCCGCTGGCGCTTCTACTGGCCGCGACCTGGATCGAGTTGTTCTCGCCTGCCGAGATTGCCGCCGAAATCGAGCGAAACGTCGCTTTTCTGGCGATCGATGCGGCGCACGGAGGCGCAGATCACCCTGTGCGCCAGCACAGCATGCAGGCCGTTTTCGACCACTCGTGGGCGTTGCTGACTCGCAACGAGCAACAGACGCTTGCACGAATGTCGATCTTTCACAGCGGTTGCACCCGGCGCGTCGCGCAGGAAGTGACCGGTGGTTCGCTGCGTGAATTGCTCTCCCTGGTGCACAAATCGTTGCTGGTGCGTGATGTCGCTTCCGAACGCTTCACCATGCATGAATTGCTGCGCCAGATGGCGGCCGCGAGATTGCGCGAGCGCGACGAACCTGCCGCTCCGCTCCATCGCCTTGCCGTCACAACCCTGGAGCAACTCTATGCACAGCACCTGGCGCCGTATGCAAGTGAACTGGCCGACCACGCCGAGCAGGCAGGCATGGTGGACAAGGCGCGCAGCTATTGGCAGCTTGCCGGCGACGCCGCCCGTGATCTCTATCAAAACGCGCTTGCCCTCGAACAATATGGCCGCGCACTGCAATTGACAGGCGACGATGATCTTGAAACGGCCTTCCAGCTACGCAGGGAGCGCCAGGCGATCAACCATCTCCTGGGCCGGCGTGCGCAACAGGCAAGCGAGCTGGCGGCACTCCACGACCTGGCGGAGGCGATGCACGATGTGCGCAAGCAGAGTGACGCCTCGATCTGCCAGGCGCGCTATGCGGAAGCGACCGGCAACTACGCCGATGCCGCGCAGGCGGCTCAGATGGCGGTTGCTCTGGCGGAAACAGCCGGGGCTGGCGACTTACAGGCGCTCGGCAACCTGGCCTGGGGTGTGGCGTTGAGCCGGGAAAATGACTTCGACGCGGCGCGGGATCGGCTAGAAGCAGCCGTACGGTTTGCCGAAGCCTCGGCTCTGCCCCTGGTCGCGGCGGACAGTCTGCGCAATCTAGGCATCGACGCGGTCTACCAGGGCCGGCCCGACCTCGCCCGGCGCTATTTTGAGGAGAATCTGGAAATCTATCGACAACTGGGAAATCGGCCGGGCGAGGCGGCCGGGCTGGGCAACCTGGGCGCGCTGGCGCTCCACCAGTGTGACTATCACGGCGCTCGACCTTTCCTGGCGGAGGCGGTGGCGCTTTTTCGCCAGATGGGCGACCGGCGCAGCGAGGCAATCGGACTGAACAATCTCGGCGTGATTGCCCACAAAGTCGGTCAGTACGCCGAGTCCCAGCGGAGCTTCGAGCACGCCTTGCGCATCGCCCATGCGATCGACGATCAACAGACCTGTCGCGAGGCGCACAATCTGCTCGGCTATCTCTTCAGCGACCAGGCGCAGCACGACAATGCCCGCGCGCACTACGCACAGGCGCTATCCCTGGCGCGGGCATTGAATGCGGAAGGACACATCCTGGAGTCGCAGGTTGGGCTCGCCGCGGCCGCGTTGGCCGACGGCGACGTCACCGGCGCGTACGCGCGCCTGGGCGAGGTGGTGGATGCCATCGACGAAGCCGTGCTGGCCCAGGCCGATGACCTGGTGCGGATTTACTGGTCAGCCTATCGCATCCTCAGCGCCAACCGCGATGAGCGCGCCGGCCCCATGCTTGACGCCGCATGCGCTCATGTGCGGCGCCAGGCTGTGCAGATTTTCGAAGCGGATGTGCGGCAGGCGTTTCTGCACGCCATCCCCATCCATCATGCGCTCGGTGAGTTGTGCGCCGGCCGGATTTGAGCCGGGCGCTTAGCGAAAGTTGGTGGGCTTATGTTGGCGCAGCATGAAGTTGTTCGTCAGTGGCTGAGCGAAGATGTCCTCAACGTGATACAGCAGCGCGTCTCGCTGCATTATGCCCGCCCCTGGCGCATCCTGCACGCCCTGGACCGCACCGAATTCGCCTCGCATCCCGCGGCCGTGCTGTCCGGCGCCGGCTTTGCCGTCTTTGTGAAGCTTGGCGCCGGGCCGCTGGCGGCCGACCGCTTTCAGCAGGAGCTGACCGGGCTGCATTTGCTCAGCACGCGAGCCGGCGTGCTGACGCCGGCCGGCATCGGCGTCGTGGAGATCGAGGGCGGCGCCGTGCTGATCATGGAAGCCGTGCAGGAAGTCGAGCGCGACCCTGCTTTCTGGCGACAGATGGGACAGGCGCTGGCGCAGCTTCACCGTGCCAAGGGCGCTCGCTTTGGATTGGAAACACACTGCTATTGGGGCGATCTCTATCAGGACAACACGCCGACGCAGGACTGGGTCGAGTTCTTTCGCGCGCGCCGGCTGGCGCCACGGCTGAAAGCGGCGTTCGATTCTGGACATCTGCCGGCGATATTGGTGACGCAAATTGAACAGATTGAGACCCAGTTGCCGCAGCTCTGTGGGTCTGCACCCCAGCCATCGTTGCTCCATGGCGACGCCCACAAGAACAACTGCCTTGCCTCGCCACACGGCCCGATCTTTATCGACCCGTCCGTATACTACGGCCACCCCGAAATGGACCTGGCTTATGTCGATTTCTTTGAACCGGCGCCCGCCGAATTCTTTGCCGCCTACGCCGAGGTGACGCCGTTGGAGCCGGGCTTTGCTGAGCGTCGCGCGCTGTGGCAGATTCCGGCATGGCTGGCCATGGTGCAAGTTGGCGGTCCTGGCTATCTGGACAAACTCGATGCTGCCGTGCGACACTATCGCTAAAGACCCTGCCATGGGCAGCGCCTTTTGAAGTGAAGTCATATCGATTGAAAAGTTGGAGCACGGATTGTGAATGAACTTGCCTGCGACGCCATCCTGTTTGATCTGGACGGCGTCCTGATCGATTCCTCGGCGTGCATTGCGCGCAACTGGAAGATCTGGGCCGAGCCGCACAGCATCGATGTTGCCGCGATTATGAAGGTGGCGCACGGCGTGCGTTCGATGGAGACGATCCAGCAGGTGGCGCCCCATCTCGACGCACAGGCAGAGGCGGAGCGGCTCACCGCGCTGGAGGTGGCCGACACGGACGGCGTCATTGCTATGCCGGGCGCACATGCCTTGCTCTCCGCGCTGCCGGCCCACGCCTGGACGATTGTGACGTCGGGCGGCGCGGCGCTGGCCAGGGCGCGATTGGCAGCGGTTGGGCTGCCAGTTCCAGCGCAGATGGTCACGGCGGACGATGTAGCGCAGGGCAAGCCCGCGCCGGAGCCTTACCTGCTCGGCGCGCAGCGGCTGGGCATCGCACCAGAACGGCTCCTCGTCGTCGAGGATGCACCGGCCGGCATCCAGGCAGGGCGCAGCGCTGGTATTCGCGTGCTTGGCATTGCCTCCACGCATACCCGCAGCGAGTTGTTGGAAAGCGGGGTAACGGCAGTGGTTGACCGGCTGATCGATCTCTGCGTTTGCAACGCGGCCGACAGGTATGGCTTTATCGTTCAAATGGTACAGTGACTTGATGCAACACAGGAGAGAGTGATGATTCGCCAACTTGCCCACGTCTGTTTCTTTACCGACCAGATCGATGCGATGGTCGCCTTCTATCGCGACGGACTTGGCCTGCCCGTCAAGTTCACCCTCCACACCGACGACGACGAACTGATGGGCTACTACTTCGATTGCGGCGTCACCACCTTTATCGAAGTCTTCGACCAGAAACTCGCCGTCAAGCAGTGGGGCGGTCAGGTGCAGGCGTTGAAGCCCGGCAGCCAATATAAGCACTTCTGCCTGGAAGTCACCGGGCTGGCCGATGTCAAGGCCATGCTCGAAGGCCGCGGCATCCAAGTCACTGCCATCAAGATGGGCATGGATCACTCGCTACAGGCATGGATCAACGACCCCGACGGCAACGCTATCGAATTGATGGAATATACACATGCCAGCCTGCAACTGCGCCGCCCGGCGCAGTGAAGCATTGGTTTGGACGTTCGTCACGGGAATTTTGGCCGTGGCATTTTTCCTGGCGGCGTGGTTGGCGTGGTGGGTGGCCGGCGGCACGACCTGACGCGACGATGCGCCACCGCGCCCAGGCAGAGTTCATATGCTATACTCCCCGTTATGCGATGGCTCTATCTGCTTGTATTTGTGGCTGGTCTGGTCACACTGGGGATGGAATTGAGCGCGTCCCGGCTGTTGGAGCCTGCCTTCGGCAACAGCCAGATCGTGTGGGCGGCGCTCATCGGGCTGATCCTGTTGAGCCTTGCCGCGGGCGCCTGGTTGGGTGGGCTGCTGGCCGACCGATATCCCCACCGCAGCGCACTGGAGTTGACGCTTACCGCCGGCGCTCTGTGCGTTGCGTTCGTGCCGCTGCTCAGTACGCCGGTGCTGCGGCTGGCGTCGCAGGTGCTGGCCGAGTTTGCCCCCGGGTTGCTGATCGGCGCGCTGTTGGCCGTGGGTTTGCTTTTTGCCGCACCCGCCATGCTGCTTGGCACTGCTACACCCTGGGCCGTGCGGCTGGCGATGGAGGTCAACGAACAAGAGCGAGCGACGCGAAGCAGCAGCGAAAAAACGCATCTCCCCTCTCCAATCTCCGATCTTGGCAAGACGGCGGGCCGCCTCTCCGCTACGGCCACCGCCGGCAGTCTGATCGGGGCGTTTCTACCCGTACTCTGGCTGATCCCAGCCTTTGGCACGCGTTGGACTTTCTATCTGCTGGCGTTGCTGTTATTGGTCGTAATCAGCGCCAGCGCATTCCGCCGGTCGCATCGTTGGGTTCCGCTGGCGGCAATCGCCATCGTGTTGGCGGTCGCTTGGTTAGTGCAGCCGCAAGGTGTGCGCGCCGCCTGGGATGACGGCCGCAGCGGAGCGATCCTCTTCGAGGATGAAAGCGCATTCAACTATATCGCCGTGCGGCAATGGGGCAGCGAGCGTCATCTAAAGCTCAACGACGGCATCGGCATCCACAGCGTCTACCATCCCGACATGCTGCTAAGCCAGGGCATCTGGGATTATTTCCTGTTAGCGCCGTTGTTTGGAGGGGGTGAAGGGCGAGGGACGCGCGGCGATGTCGCGATCGACGAGGTGGCGACAGGACGACAGGCAGACGGGGAAACCTTGTTCCCCCAATCTCTGATCTCCAATCTGCTTTTGATCGGCGCGGCCGCGGGTACGACGCCAGGGCTTTACACAGAGATCTACGGCGGCATCCCGATCACGGGAGTGGAGTTGGATCCTGAAATCATCGCGCTAGGGCAGACGCTCTTCGAGGCGAATTGGCCAAATTACACAGCGGTGGCCGCTGATGGAAGGCGCTGGCTGGCCCAACAGCCCGGAGTAGCGTTTGACGTGATCGCCATCGATGCTTACCGACCCCCTTATATTCCCTTTCATCTCACGACGGTGGAATTCTTTGCTTTAGTAAACGAGCATCTGACTGAAAATGGCGTCGTTGCTGTCAACGTTGGGCGCACCGACACGAATTATGCGTTGGTCGAGGCAGTGGCAGCCACCCTGCAGCAAGTCTTTCCAAGCGTATTTGTCATTGACGAGCCAGGCCCGCCAGCCATGCTGGCTAATTCGCTGGTGGTGGCGACCAGACAACCCACGACGCTCGCTAAAGTGCACAGAAACATTGCAATGCTGCCTGACGGTTTGCCGGCCGAGTTCACGGCATTTGTCCAGGACGCTGCGCCGCGGATTCGCCCGGTCGCGGCGCAGCCGGACGCGCCTATTTTCACCGATGATCGGTCACAGGTCGAGCAGGTGGTGCATAGCTTGATCATGGATTTCATGTTGGGAGGGGCGGATTGACGAGCTTGTCTATCGCGCGGATAGGACAGGTTCATGAAGATTTCTGGGCATCCATGTCGGTTGTCGAAGTCCACAGCTTATGCCATACTATGCAATTAAGTTATTAGCGATGAAGATAAAGCAGACGGCAAAAGTCTTGCATTTTTCAGGATTGTGTTGCCTGCGGGTGGAACCACGAAGGGGTAGAGCATGTCCGGACATTCAAAATGGTCTACAATTAAGCGGAAAAAAGGAGCTGCCGACGCTGCGCGCGGCAAGTTGTTTACGCGTTTAGCGCGCGAAATTCAGGTGGCAGCGCGCAATGGCGCCGATCCGAATTCCAACTTCACCTTGCGGCTAGCCATTGACCGGGCGCGTACTGAAAACATGCCCAAAGACAACATCGAGCGTTCTATTCGACGCGGGGCAGGGCTTGAGAAAGACGGGATCGAGATCGAGACCATTGTCTACGAAGGCTATGGCCCGCATGGCATTGCCATCCTGGTCGAATGCCTGACCGATAACCGCAACCGCACCATCTCGGAGGTGCGCCGAGTCTTCACAAAGGCGAATGGCGCACTTGGCGAGCCAGGCTCCGTTGCGTGGCAGTTCACAGAAAAAGGGTACGTTGTTTTCAATCGATTCGACGAGGATGGCGATAGCATCGTCCTTGACACAGATGAGTTGTTTATGGCAGCCATCGAGAGCGGCGCAGACGACGTCGAAGTCTCAGAAGATGTGGTGGAGGTCTATACCGAGCGCACGAGTTTTGCCCAGGTCAGCCAGTCGCTCGACGAACAGGGCTACAAGGCATCGCAGGCCGAACTGGTGATGCAGCCCAATACCACAATCGAGATTGACGCCGACGACGCAATTTCTGTCCTCACGTTGGTCGAGTCGCTCGAAGAACTGGACGATGTGAACAAGGTCTATCACAACCTTGAGATGACGGAAGCCATGATGACCCAATACGCTTGAGGTCAAATGTTGCAGGAAGCGCCAGGGGTGACCGATGGCAGTCGGTCACCCCTTTTCTTTTACTTTTCATGAGGAAACCCATGACCAACCAATCTTTTGAGCGTATCGTGCTTGGCATTGATCCCGGTACGGCGATTACTGGATATGGCGCGGTTGGAGAAAGCGAGAACGGCGATTTCGCCCTCCTGGCTTGCGGCGTATTTCGCACAGAGGCTGGCGAGCCAATGCATCTGCGCTTGTTGGAATTGTTTCAGGATATGCAGGCGTTGCTTGACGAGTTCAAGCCCGATGAAGTGGCCGTTGAAAAACTCTTCTTTGGACGAAATGTCACGACTGCCATCTCGGTCGGGCAGGCGCGCGGCGCTATCCTGGTTGCCGCCGCATTGGCTGGTCTCCCTGTTGTGGAATACACACCGGCGGAGATCAAACAGGCGGTCGCAGGGTACGGCAATGCCGACAAACAACAAGTGCAGCAGATGGTGAAACAGTTGCTGAATCTCGCCGCCGCGCCAAGTCCTGATGATGCTGCAGATGGCGTTGCCATTGCCATTTGTCATCTACAAACGGCTCGGTACGCTCGGCTAACATGATTTTCCAACAAATGAAGTATTTTTTTAGAAATTTCTCAACACAGCGCGAAGGATTTGGCGTCTTCTTGCGATTACAATGATGGAGCAGGTAAACAACAGCGTCCGATCTTTGCCTACTCCAATAAAATTGCGCCCAGGAAATATACACCCCTGGTGCGTGGAACCAATCAGCAACACTGATTTGCTATATTTCTATTTGGCCAGTGATGGCCTCCTGTGGAAGACTCGCTCATGTATCAGACGCTCACATTCCGCCGAGTTGAATCGCTCCCGAAACCAACCATGACCAGTCCAACGTTGCTTCAATCGACGGCGCCGGCAACCAACATTTCTATTCTTGTGGTTGATGACGAAGAGCCGTTGCGCAATTTGCTTCAAATCTCATTGCAGCGACATGGATATCACGTTGCAATCGCCCGCAACGGTCGTGAGGCGCTGGAGGTTGCGGCTTCTCGCAAAATCGACTTGGTCTTGCTCGACATCATGATGCCTGAGATGGATGGTTTTGCCACCTGTTTAGAGTTGCGCAAACGCAGCGATATCCCCATTGTGATGCTCACTGCCCTGAATCGCCCGGACGATATCGTCCACGGTTTCAATTTGGGGGCAGATGACTATATCACCAAACCTTTTACCTTCCGTGAGGTTGAGGTGCGTTTACAGGCGATCCTGCGCCGCGTCTATTGGAACCAGGAACGGGTGGAGCCTTCGGTCCTGACTGCCAACGAAATTAGCCTTAACGACGACACCCACGAAGTCTCGGTGCGAGATGAGGCCGTTCACTTGACGCCGATCGAATACCAACTGTTGCGCTTTCTGATGATCTCACCCGATCGTCCCATCAGCAAAGATACGTTGTTCCAACACGTCTGGGGCTACGATATGGTCGGCGGCACCAATCTGGTAGAAGTCGCCATGCGTCGTCTGCGCGAGAAAATTGAACAAGATCCCTCACAGCCTGTATACTTATTGACGGTCCGTGGCGCCGGTTACAAGTTCAACTCAGAAGGAATGCGAGTAAGCTGAGCTTCTGCATTCCAGTGCCTGTCAAGCACATCTCTTATCTTCATCGTCGGCGCCGGCCAGGTGAATTGTTCCTATGGTGCGTATTGTTCGTGGAACTGTGGCGATCCGGCAGAAAGACGCGTTGATCGTCGATGTGGGTGGTGCAGGCGGCGGAATTGCCCTCAAAGTTTATACCCCCGATCCAACAGCAGCGCGCTTTCAAGAAGGCGCTGCTGTTTTGTTGCACACCTATCTCCAAGTGCGTGAAGACGCGCTGACTCTCTATGGCTTCGAGAGTGACGATGAGTTGTCGATCTTTGAACTGTTATTGACGGTGAGCGGCGTTGGCCCCAAGGTCGCATTGAGTACACTCAGCACGCTCAGCCCCGATGCACTCAGGCTAGCATTAGCCAATGGTGAACCGGCAGTCATTGCACGCGTCCCCGGCATTGGCAGGCGCACGGCGGAAAAGATCGTGCTAGACCTGAAAGACAAGGTGAAGGCGCCAGCGAGCGGCCTCGAGGCGCTTGCCCAAATCAGCGCTGCCGACGCCGAAGTGATCGACGCCCTTGTCGCGCTGGGTTACAGCATCGTCGAGGCGCAGCGCGCTATCCAATCACTGCCAAAGGATGTCACGGGCGTTGAGGCGCGGCTCCGGCTCGCCCTGAGCGGCTTTGGCGGCTGATGATTGTTCTCCCGTAACTATTCAGGCGGGACAAGAATCGTTCAACCAATGGCACGCGGATGACGCGGATCAGGCGAATTTTCGCTGATCTGATCCGCAAATATCTGCCTGATCCGCGTCATCCGCGTTCTATTCTTATGCGGCTGAATAAATACGTTTTCCCTACAATGCTGCCATCCAGTTGGAAAAACTACGCTATCACCCTGCGTAGAGATGGGGCGTTAACCAGGCAGTGTGTGGCGTATCGTCAAGTGGGGAGGGTGCTGCCGACAAAATCCGGCGCGCCGTTCAAAAAACTGCGTGCGTCCATGGCGCGCTTGCCGGCCGGCTGCACGGTGCGCAGCAACAGGCAACCGGCGCCCGCGCCCACCACCAGCCCGGCGGACGTGTGCGCGACGCTCCCTGGCGCCTCAGCCTCGGCCAGCACGGACGCCTCAATGATGCGGAAGGGTTCGCCTTTCCAGAAGGTGTATGCGGTGGGCCAGGGGGTGTAGGCGCGCGTCATGCGCTCGATGGCGACGGCCGGCTGCGCCCAATCGATGCGTCCATCCTCTTTCTGGATCAAGTGGCAGGTGGAGGACTCGCCCGGCAGCAAGGATTGGTCGATAGGCGCCACCTCACCGCGTAGCCAACCGGTCAGCGTCTCGACCAGCAGCGTCGCGCCCTGCTCAGCCAGCCGCGCGCTGACGGAAGTGGTGGTGTCATCGGTGTGAATCGGCTGAACCGCCTGGCGCAATGCCGGCCCAGTATCCATGCCCTCGTCCATCAGCATGATCGTGACGCCGGTTTCTTGCCGCCCGTCGAGCAGGGCGGCGGCGATAGGCGACGCGCCGCGATAGGCCGGCAGCAGGCTGGCGTGCACGTTGATGCAGCCAAAGGTTGGGATCTCAAGCACGTTTTTCGGCAAAATCAAACCGTAGGCAGCCACCACGAAAATATCGGGCGCCAGCAAGCGGAGGCTGTCCACGACGCCAGGGTGCTTGCGCAGCGAGGCGGGCTGGAGCACCGGCAAGCCAGCCGCTTCCGCCGCCTGTTTGACAGGGCTGCTCACCGGCTGCTTGCTGCGGCCAGCGGGCCGATCTGGCTGTGTGACGACCGCCGCCACCTGCCACCCACGCGTCGACGAGGCTTCGACCAAAGCGCGCAGCGACGGTGCGGCAAATTCCGGCGTGCCCATAAAGACGATGCGCTTGATGTCATTGTTTGTCATGGCCGGATTGTACCACACCTGGTAATGAAACTTTCGTGCGCATCCTGCGTATTGTTGGATGCTTGGAGATGACGCCGCAAAGCGTATCTGACAGAGAGCAAAGCAGGCCGCATCCGGGCTGGCGCCGAAGGTTTTCGACCCATCTGCCGGGCGGGTTGCGCAAGATCAAATATTATAGAGAATCCCGCGTTTATCGGGAGGGAGAAAAGTTGTATGACGAACGCATCAATGGATCAAACACCGGGTCAGCCGCAGAACGAAGCGTGGAGCGAACCACAGCCTGCCGGCGGAAATGACCATGTCGAGCAGACGCCGGTGGAACGCATGGCCGGCGCCGCCTACACGCAGGCCGGCGAGGCAGCCGATGCGCTGCGCCGCGGCGAACTGATGCAACAGCCGGAAGTGGATCCGCTGGCCGACAGCGACGATCGCCTGATCGCCATGTTGAGCTATGCAACTCAATTGTTTTTGCCGGTGATCATGCCGCTGATTGTGTTGTTGAGCGAAAGCAGCAAGAAGCGACCCTTCCAGCGCTACCATGCGGTGCAAAGCCTGGCGTTGGTGATGATCTTCTGGGCGGTTTTTCTGCTGGGTTGGGTCAGCATCGGCATCATCCAGATCATTCCGGTGATCGGTTGGCTGATTTTGGCCCTCGCGTTTTGCATGACGCCGATCTACTTCCTTAGCGGTATGGGGTTGTTGCTCTACTACGGCTATCAGGCGTACAAGGGGCGGCGGTTTGCCATCCCTGGGATCACCAGCTTCCTGCGCGATCAGGGCTGGCTATAAACCTGACACAGCCAATCCGACTGATTGCACCGCCTGGCGGAATCTCCGCCAGGCGGTGTTTTTAATTGGCGCAGTGCGATACGACAGCATTGGAAAAATAGACCGCGGATGAAGCGAATTAGACGGATTTTCGTGGATTTCTGAACAACATGTGGATTGATCTATTAGAGCATAACAAAACAGCATAGGGATTGATAAAATTAAACAAAATCAACAAATATATCAATTTTGTTAATTTAAGTATTGACATTATTAAAATTAGTGCTAAGATATGTTCTTAAAGCGAAGGTGCAGCGTTTGCTGTCCGAGAGGCCGGTGCACACAAGTCAAGTGCATAGAGGCGAGGAGTAGAATGTCATGTTGCCACACAACGAATATGTTTTGGATGAAGCGCAACGAACGCATCGCAACGAGTTGATGTAGGAAGTCGCGCAGGCGCGCTTGCTCCGCCTTGTCTGTGCGCCGCAGCCGGGTTGGATCGATAGTGGGCTTGTCTTCCTGGGGCGTGCGTTGGTGCGGCTGGGGCGCCGGCTCGAAATGCGTGTTCCCGTCGGTTTGAACGAGGTGCAGTCTTGACGGCCACCGGTGTCATCCGGTCTTCATTTCGGCCCTATGCGCTGTCAACCATGATCGCTGAAAGGTCGTCCTGGCTGCCCTCGTTTCAACATCAGGTAGGTTTACACAACGGATCGCGGACGTCTCGTCCGCAGATACATACACAAATGCAGACGAGACGTCCGCGATCCAGGCAAGGTTTATAAAGGAGGATTGAAATGTTGCCACTTCCCACACGTTGTCCGCTGACAGGCGGGGAGATCGTCGTCACCCGCATTTATTGTCCTGACGCCGATGTCAGCCTTGAAGGGCGTTTTGCCGTGGTTGAGCCGCCCTTTGCCCAGCTCACCCCGGAGCACATCAATTTTGTCGAGATTTTCGTGCGCAACGAAGGCAAGCTCAACCGCATGGAAGACGAGCTGGGGCTTTCGTATCCGACGATCCGCAGCCGCTTGCATGATGTGATTCGTGCGCTGGGCTATGAGCCAGGCAAAGAAGAAGCGCCGCCGATCGTCGACCGCAAGCAGGTGCTCGCCGAACTTGACGCCGGGACGCTCTCGTTTGAAGAAGCCATGCAGAAGTTGCAGGGAGGTGACTGATGGACGCCATGCATGTCATGCAAAGTGGGCTTGCGCCTACCTTGATCCTGCGTTGCATTGAGGGCAACCTGACCTTGAATGGGTGGGATCGCCCCGAAGTGCAGGTGCGTGTGCGCGACGGAAACGACACGCTGACGGTCGAACAGCAGGATGGCGTCATCGTCATCAACTGTGAGGAGGATCTTTGGCTTCAGGTCCCTGTCCAGTCCAGCATCACGGTCGATGCAGTGGAAGGCAACGCTTCGTTCAGCCTGCTTCTCAATAGCCTCACGATCGGCGCGGTGGAAGGCAACGCCGTGGTGCACAGCGTCAACACCCTCACCGCCAACCAGATCGAGGGCAACTTCGCGGCGCACTTGATGGCCGGCGACTTGCGCGTCGATGTCATCGAGGGCAACGCGCAGATTGCCAAAGTGGCCGGCGCCGTCTGGCTCGGCCAGGTTGAAGGCAACCTGGTGCTCAACGAGATCGGCGGCAGCATCGAAGCTGCAGCGGAAGGCAACGTCAAGGCGCAGGCGCTGCTTGCCGCGGGTCAGCAGTGCTCGATCCGGGCGGAAGGTGGGATTACCTGCGAGATTCCACGCGGCGCTGGCGGCGTCTTTTCGCTCAAGGCAGAGGGGCACATCCGGGTGCGGGGGCTGGGCGAGGAGCGCAGCATGAAACACGGCGTGTTGGACTTCGAGCGCGAGCCTGCCCATGCCAGGCTGACGCTGGAGGCGGAAGGCAACATCCTTTTGCAAGGCGTCCAGCCGCACAGCTTTACTGAGGCCGACTTTGCCGGCCCCATCGCCGAAGAGATGGCCATGCGCTCCGTCGAGATCACGCAGCAGATCACCGCGCAGATTGAAGCACAGGTCGTCGAACTCTCGCGACAGCTCGACGACAAGTTGTCACGGCTTGGCACGAACGAAGAACTGGCAACGTCGATCCAGGAAAAAGTGCAAGCCGCCATGCGCCGCGCCGAGGAAAAACTGGCCGAGGCCATGCGCAAGGTCGAGCAGCGTGCGCAGGAGTCCGAAAGCCGGCGGCGCAAATCCGCTGGGTGGGCGGCGCCACCCGCGGCGCCATTGCCGCCTGCACCGGCCAAACCCAAGCGCCCGCCCGCCACTGATGAGGAGCGCATGTTGATCCTGCGCATGGTTGAACAAGGCAAAATTTCGGTCGAGCAGGCGGAAAAGCTGTTCGCAGCGTTGAATGGCGCCAAACAGGAGCGCTAACGGTATTCCGTAATTGCAAGAGAGAGTTTGGAGGAGATGACAATGGCAATCAGTGAAGAACGTCGCAAAGTACTGCAAATGGTGGAGGAAGGCAAACTATCGCCCGAGGATGGGGCGCGTTTGCTGGCCGCGCTGGGCCAGCCGGAGGAGCCGGGAACAGAGCCGGCGCCGCCGGTCTCCAGCGTAGACGCCACCGGTCGCTCTTTCCGCGTGCGCGTCAGCAATGTCGCAACCGGGAAGCAAAAGGTGACAGTCAACATCCCGCTGGCTCTGGTCGATTTTGGCTTGCGCTTTGTGCCCGCCAGCGAGAAATTCAATGTGGAAACCTTGCGCGCAGCGATCCACAACGGGATGACGGGGCGCATCGTCGAAGTGCTTGACGATGAAAAGGGCGATCGCGTCGAGATCTTCATCGAGTGAACGGTGAGAGAGGCGTGGCGAGGGCTACGCAAAACAGACCGCGGATGGCGCGGATTTGGCGGATGGCTGCGGATTTATCTGTCGAATCCCTCTTATCTGTGACCGATTGGCAGCAGCTTGTATAAATGCCTTGCCGCATAAGTGCACCGCGACGACCCGCTGGCTTGTTGGCTGGCGGGTCGTCGCGTCTGTTCTCACTGGGGCTGAAAAGCGCCGCCCGGCAGGATGCTGGTATAATAGACCGGCAGCATCTCTCTCAGCGTACGTCTATTACCAATCCGGCTGGTTTTGAGGAGCCTTTCCATGAGCGCTACCCCTCCGACTGATTCTAACCTGGAACCATTTGCGCGCATTGCGGCGACCGCGCCGGCAATTGCCGAGCTTGTCGCCAAATTTGCCCGGCGTGAGCGTTTGCCTGGACTGGCCTACGGCGTGGTCGCCGCGGGCCGGCTTGTTTATGGCGGCGGGACCGGCAAGGCGGATCTGGCGGCCAACACGCCGGCGGACGACGGCACACTCTTTCGCATTGCGTCGATGACCAAGAGTTTCGCCGCGGTCGCCATCCTCCAATTGCGCGACGCGGGCCTGCTCTCCCTCGACGATCCCGCCGCTCGCTATGTCCCGGAACTGGCGTCGCTGACCTATCCCACCAGCGATTCGCCCGTGGTCACGGTGCGCCACTTGTTGTCAATGGCCCCCGGCTGGCCGGAGGATAATCCCTGGGGAGACCGTCAACTGTCGCTGGAGGATGAAGCCTTTTCCAAACTGTTGAGCGACGGCGTCACTTTTGCCGCTGCCCCGGATGTGCATTATGAATATTCCAACCTGGGCTACATGATCCTGGGGCGCATCGTTGGGCAGGTTGCAGGAATGTCGTTTCAGGCGTATGTGAGGGAACGTATCCTTCGCCCGCTTGGCATGACAGCAAGCGGCTGGAACGTCGACGAATTGTCCGGTCAAGTTGTCGCCAAAGGGTATCGCAACGTCAACGGTGAACTGGTCGAGGACGCCCTGGCGCTTGCCCGTTCGGCAGGCGACGCCGCCGCCTTCGGCGGCCTCTACACGTCCGTGCGTGAGCTGGCGCAGTGGGTGGCGCTCTTTCTCGCGGCCTGGCCCCCGCGCGATGGGGAAGAAGGGCCGGTGTTGCGGCGAAGTTCGCTGCGTGAGATGCAGCGCTGCGCCAATCCACGCCCTCCGCTCATCAACCGCACAATTGGCGCGCCACAACGCTATGAAGTAGGCGGCTACGGTTACGGCCTCTTTGCCTCCCTGACCAGCGATTTTGGGCGCTTCGTCGGTCATGCGGGCGGGCTGCCTGGCTTTGGCTCTCACATGGTCTGGCTGCCCGACGATGACGTCGGCGTCGTGACGCTGGCAAATGCCACCTACGCCCCGGCTGTGCCGATCACGATGCAGATACTGCGTCAGGTCGTCGCACAGGCGCAGCTTACGCCGCGGCGCGTGCGCCCGGCGGAAGCGCTGGTGAGGGCGCAGGCGTGTACGATCCGCTTGCTCGGCCGGTGGGATGACGAACTGGCCGATAAACTTGTGGCCGCCAATTTCTTCCTGGATGAGCCGCGCGCGCGCTGGCGGTCTCGGCTGGAGGCGCTGCGCAGCCGGCACGGCGAGTTGCGCGTCGACGGCGACATCGAGGTGACCAACCCGCTGCGCGGGGTGTGGACGATGGTTGGTGCGCAGGGCTGGTGCCGGGTCACGATCACGCTGACGCCGACCATGCCGCCGCGCGTGCAATATCTCGGCATCGAATCGATCTTCCCGCCCGGCGCCGCGATGCAGACCGCGCTGGAAGCGCTGCTGGCGGCAACCGCGGCGCCATCGCTGCGCGCGGTCACCAAGATATTCACCGCAACGTGCGACCGCCGCGGCGTGCTTGCTCACTTGCGCATGGTCAATACGTTGTACGGCGCCTGCACCCTGGAGCGGATTCTTGGCGGCGATGGTGAGCAGCGCACGGTCGCCCGCGTGCACAGCGAGCAAGGCCCGCTGGAGGTGGAGATCACACTGGATAGAGGCACGGCAAAACTGACCTCCGCCGAGTTTCGGGTAGCAGGATGACTGCCCGGCGCGTGGACATTCCGTCCGCAATATCACGGCGAAATGTGGGGCGCGCCACGGGGGCAGACGGGACGGCTGCGCTCCCGACAGGGTGCAACAAGTCCAGTCGATGTCGGAATCTGGTCAGCCACCCGCGCCAAAATGGTTTACAATGAGATGTGACCGGGCACGGTGGCGCCAGACAACAGTGAGGAGAGAAGCATGAGCAATATCTGGATGTGGGGATGGGCGGCGATGGCGATCATTTTTTTGATTGCCGAACTGTTCACCACCGGGTTTTTCTTGGTGTGTTTTGGCGTGGGCGCCGCGGCAGCCGCGCTGCTGGCCTATCTTGGCGTCGATCCGCTGCTGCAAGTGCTGACCTTTATTGTGGTGTCGGGTCTTGCGGTGCTCTTGACCCGTCCACTGACGCGGCGGCTGAATGAGAACCACAAAAACTTTGTCGGCAGCGACCGTGTGCTGGAGAAGCAAGCCATTGTCCTGGCCGACATCAACCCTGCGTTGGGGGTAGGGATGGTGCGCGTCGACGCGGAGGAGTGGCGCGCTTCCTCTGAAGATGGCCGCATCATCACGAAAGACACAATCGTCGAAGTGCTCCGCATCGATGGGACGCGGCTGGTAGTGCGGCCCAGCCAAGCAAAGGCCCTCGTCGAAGGGTAACTCAACCCCCTTTATACATCATGCAGTAAGGAGGCAATATGGAATTCATTTTAGCGATGGTGGTGCTTGGGTTATTGCTGATCCTGGTTTTCTTAATGGCGGCAATGGGCATTCGCATCGTATCGCCCTACGAAAAGGGTGTTATCGAGCGACTTGGCCGCTATCTACGCACTGCCCAGCCGGGTCTGCAATTTCTGATTCCCTTTGTGGACTCGATGCGCAAAGTGGACATGCGCGAGCAGGTCGTCGATGTGCAGCCGCAGGAGGTCATCACGAAAGACAACGTGGTGGTGACAGTGGATGCCATCGTCTACTATGAAGCGACTGATCCCGTCAAGCTGACCTACAACGTGGCGGACTTCTACAATGCGTCGACCAAGCTGGCGCAGACAAACTTGCGTAACGTGGTTGGCGAAACGGAACTGGATGAAGCGCTGACTTCGCGCGAGATGATCAATGCCAAGCTGCGCTCGGTGCTCGACGACGCCACCGACAAGTGGGGTGTGCGTGTGGTGCGCGTCGAGATCAAGCGCATCGACCCGCCTGCCGATGTCACAGCCGCCATGCATCGTCAGATGAAGGCCGAACGTGACAAACGCGCCCAGATTCTCGATGCTGAAGGCACACGCGCCGCGCGTATCCTGCAGGCAGAAGGTGAGGCCGAAGCCGTGCGTCGCATCGCTGACGCCGAACGCTACAAATTGGAAGCAGAGGCCAACGGACAAGGCAATGCGATCACCACCGTGTACGGCGCGATTCGCAACGCCAATCCAGACCAGAACGTGATCGCCATTCAGTATCTCGACACGATGAAGGCAGTGGCGAACGGCAGAGCGTCGAAGCTTTTCATCCCGTATGAGGCGACCGCGATCCTGGGCGCATTGGGCAATATGCAGGAGATCTTTGTCAACCCGCCAAAGGGCGGCGACGACGAACTTCCTGCCCCGAAGATCAAAAGTATGCTGCCACCGACCCTCCCCCCCACGAAATAGGTTTGCTTCAGGTGACAGTCATTTCAAAAAATGACTGTCACCTCTCTTACTCAACGCACCAATCTCAACTTAAGCTCGGCGGCAAGACGCTGCGCACGCTCAACCTCGGCAGGACTTAGTGATCCCGCCAGCGCGCCGCGTGTATGCGCGGGCGCCAGGTACTGGGTGAGCAGACTCACCTGCACGGAGGGCTGCGTTGCCAGCCAGGCCAGCGCCGGCGCGGTGCAGCAATCGAAGTGACCCGGCATGAGCAGGTGGCGCACAATCACCCGCCGCCCCTGCGCTGCCACACGTTCGATGCAGCCGGTGACGACAGCCCAGTAATCCGGCATGCCGCCGATTGCTTCACCGCAACTTTGCGGGCCGGTTGCGGGGCCGAATTTGAGATCGGGCAGATAGATGTCGATGGCGTCGGCAAGCAGATCGAGGGCGGTGGCCGTGAGGTAGAAGTTGCTGTTGAGCACCGCGGGCAGCGTGCGGCGGGCGCCCAGTCGCTCCAGCGTCGCCAGGATCACCGGGATGTGCGGCGCGGGTTCGCCGCCGATGAAGCAGATGGAGCGAGCGCCCTCCGCTTGCCGGCGCAGGATGCGATCTGCCAGCAGCTCGGCCGTGACGGGGACGCCATAGGTGGGACGAAAGGCAAATCGCGCGGCCGTGCAAAAGCTGCACCGCGCCGTGCACCCGCTAAAGAAAATGGCGTGCGCGGGTCGCAACACTTCTTCTTCGCCAAAATGTAACATTTCGCTGGCAACATAGCTGACTGCGCCGACGCGACAGACGCCTTGCGCGTGGCTGCGTTGCGCGCCGCAGTGAAACGGGCAAAGGTGACAATCCGACAGGTGCGTCGCCGCGCGTGCGGCTGGCGTTGGCGTGGCGCTCATACGCCCAGCATCCCGCGCAGCCGATCCAGTGCGCTGAAGCGGCGCACGTGGACGACGCGCCGCCTGTCTGGCTGGCGATCCACCACGACCACCGCGGTGCTCATCATGGCGCCCTCGCCTACGTAGATGTCATAGCGCCGGTTGCTGATCACAACCCAGTGATAATGGGGCGCGACCGCCTGCGCCTGTTCGTGCGCTCCCCAGGCGAGCGCCCGTCGATCCACGGCCACGCCTGCCACATCCACCGCGGCGCAGGTGGCGCAGAGACCCATGCTGTTGACGCAATCGCTGCAATATTCCTGCCCGCATTGCACGCAGCCGACGGTGTCGCGCTCACAGTGAAATCTGGTGCAGATGGCACAGGAGTCGGTGCAGCGCGGACACACCAGATCGTGACAGATGCAGCACTCTTCCAAATCGCGATTGCAGACGACATGGCCGCAGCCCGGCATCTTCATGCCATGTTCGGTGCAGACGCTGCGCGCGCAGACAACGCAGCGTTTTACGCAGGTTGCGCATCCGCTGCGCTGACAAATCGTACATTCTGTCATGCTGTGGCTCAGCGCGTGGCAGATCGGACATTCGCGCAGACAAGCATGACAATACGGTTTGCGATCCGCGGGGTCGATCTGATAAAAGCCCGGGCCTACGATCTGGCCGCAGCTGGCGCATGGCGTCAAGCAGTTCTCACAGAAGCGCTGGCCACTGGCGCTGCACACGCCGGTGTGAGCGCTGTATTGCTGGCAGCCTGGACAACGCACCGCGCAGCGCGCGCAGATGAGCGCCGGCGCGTCCTGCGTGCTGGCGACGCCATCCAAACGCAGGTGGCTCTTGCACTGGCGCACGCCGCACGCCGCGCATTCAACCTGGCAACTATGGCAGACACTGTCGCCACAGGTAGGGCATACGCTGATGTGCTGCGCACAGGCGCGTTCCCCGCAGGCCCAACAGACAGACCCGCAGTTCTCACAATTCTCCGCGCCGCACACTGGGCAGGGCGCCACCCCGCAAGCCGTACAGACCAACTCGTTGCACGTTGCGCACAGATGCGTACAGCGTTCGCACGTGATATGGCCGCGGTAATCGATCGTGAGATCGGTTGTTTCTGCGCCGCAGGCAAAACAGGGGGGGCGACGCAATTTCCCGCTGTAACGATCTTGTTCGACGCGCACAGTCACTTCGCGCCGCCCGGTGGTCAGCGTCAAGTCGGCCACCGCGGTCGGCGTCTCCAGCGCCACATAGCCCAGCAACTCCACCTCAACGCGCAGGCGATGATTTTCGATCTCCTCGGCCACTTTGCGCTGTAGATCGGCTTCGAGCACGCGGCGACGCTCGCCTTCAGGGTCGCGCGCCGTCTGGATCTCATCGATCTGTTGTTGATAGTAGGTGAGCAGACGGTTGAGCGTCTTGTACAGCCGGGGGAGAATCTCGGCTTCATGGCTGACGCAGCGCACGTCGGCGTGAAAGGTGGCGTAATTGCGCGCTTGTTCGGCAAGCCGCACAAGCTGGGTGAGGGGTGGCAGTTTGGGCGGCAATAGTTCGCCGGCCTCGTTGTGTTCGGCGGGCACAGCCTCTGCATCGGCGAGCATACGCTCTAGATCAACGGCAGGCGGCTGGGTTTCGGCTGCGCCCGGCTGCGTCAATGGGCGGCCGTCATCATCCATCCAGATCGTGTAAATTTCCTGGCGCTTATCGTCGGCGCGATAGGTGATGCGCCAGGTAAAGGCGAACACCGTGCGCATCCGCTCTTGCAGGCGCAGCCGGCTGACGCTGGCATTGGTGGGGCGAATCGCGCTCATCAACGCCTCGCCCCCGGCATAACGCGCGGGCGCGCGTTGCACACTAAAAGCGCTGCGCGCATCGAGGAAGGTCATCATCTGGTCAAACACGCGGCTGCCGTGCGCCACAAGTTCAAAACCGCTTTCAGGTTCTGACGTGTGGAAGGATAAACGAACCTGTTCCCGCCCAAAATGAGTGGCTAATGCGGGGGGGAGCTGCACATCCAGGCGGGCGTCGGCAGTGGATTGGTTGGTGTGCACCGTTGCCCCAAATTGTGTGAAGTACGTCTCTGTAAAGTCAGCCAGCGCGGTATCAGCTTTGGGCGGTGCGGGGTTGGGTTGTGCAGGTTTCTGCGGTTTGCGTGCCATAGGACTCTATTATAGCCCCAAAGAATATGCATATGAAAGTGATGGCGGTTTCGGTTTTATGCAAAGTTATGCTACGATAGGGGCGAATGAGGTGAGCCGTAGAGTGCTGAATTGGAGAGCAATCGTATGCAAGAGGAAGTCCAACGCTACCTGCTATCGCTCGATGTGGAGGAAGACGCTTCCGACAACACCGTTGCCGCCTATCGCAACGACCTGACTCAACTGTTGACTTTTCTGATGCACTACACTGCACCTGATGGTCAGCAAGTCAAAAGCTGGGATCAAGTTACGCCGGCTGTCATCCAAAACTATGTGTTCCATCTCAAGGATCGCGACTACGCGTCCTCGACGGTGGCGCGCAAAGTGGCCGCAGTCAAGAGTTTCTTCGAGTTCATGCGGATGCATGGCATCATCGAAAAGGACCCGGCCGCTCTATTAGAGTCCCCAAAAGTCAAGAAACATATCCCTCATACGATTTCACACGAAGATGTGGAGCGCTTGCTTGCTGCACCCAAGCGGCAGGAGACGCCGCAAGCCTGGCGTGACAGCGCCCTGCTCGAAACTCTTTATGCCACCGGGATGCGCGTCACCGAACTGGTGAATCTCAATATCACGGATCTCGATCTTGAGACGGGACGCATAGTTTGTGGCGCCGACGGCAAACGACGTCGAGTGGCGCCGCTTGACGCCGCGGTTCAGGAGGCGCTGCGCGTGTACATGGAGCGTGGCCGGACGGCGTTGGTGGTGCGCACGAATGAGCAGGCGCTGTTCCTGAATCATCGCGGCCAACGCCTGACCCGGCAGGGGCTGTGGTTGATCATCAAGCGCTATGTCAAAGAGGTCGATATTCGCGAACAGGTGACGCCGCACACCCTGCGCCACAGCTTCGCCACCCATCTGCTCAATACAGGCGCGGGGCTGCGCGAAGTGCAACAACGGTTGGGTCACGCCAGCCTCAGCACGACGCAGGTCTACAAACAGGTCGCCGAAGAATCGGCGCCGGAGATCGAGATCGACGGCAAGCCGGTAAACCTGGATGAAGATTGACCTGTCGGGCCGCATCGCTGTCGTCAGTGGCGCAAGCCGCCGCGCCGGCATCGGTGCGGCCATCGCCCGCACGCTGGCAAGCGCCGGCGCCGACATCTTGCTCACCTACTTCTTGCCCTATGACAGCGAAACTTCCCATCTGGGGAGCGACGCAGCTGAGGTGGAAGCCTTGCTGAGCAAAATTCGTGCGTTGGGCGTGCGCGCCTTTGGCCTGGAGGCGAATCTTAGCCAGCCGCAGACTCCTCACCACATCTTCGACGCCGTGCATGGATTGCTGGGCGCACCGTCGATCCTGGTGAACAACGCCTGTCATTCGGAATCCGGTGACTTGCTGCATCTGGACGCCGACCAGCTCGACCGTCATTACGCCGTAAATGTGCGCGCCACGGTGCTGATGTGTCAGGAATTCGTGCGGCGTTGGCAAGGGGAGCGCGGCGGGCGCATCATCAGCATCACGTCGGGGCAGGGCGCGGGGCCGATGCCCAGCGAGCTGGCCTATGTCGTCACGAAAGCCGCCATCGACGCCATGACCTTGACGCTGGCCGCGGAACTCGCCGGCCGCGGCGTCACCGTCAATGCGGTCGATCCCGGCGCCACCGACACCGGCTGGATGCACGACGACCTGCGCGATGCCATCGCTGCCAAGACCTACCTTCGTCGCATCGGCCTGCCGGCGGATGCCGCCAACCTGGTCGGCTTCCTCGCCTCAGAACAAGCGGAGTGGATCACGGGGCAGGTCATTCGCTCGCGCGGCGGCGCTTAATACCGACGGCGCAAATCGTACGCGAGAGGGTAGTAATGACTTTAGTCATGGTAGGAGAGTGATGCGACTAAAGCCGCTACTACGAACAGTAGGGTCACTGACCTGCGTTCGCGAAAATCCGCCCGATCCGCTACATCCGCGTGCGATTGACAGCTTCATCGCTGCGCCGGTGCGGGAACACCGAGCCGCATCTCGCGCTGATGATGGATTCCTTCGATTGAATAGATCAGCAGCGCTAGCCAGATGATCGCAAAGCCGAGTAGCCGGGTGGTGCTGAAGGGTTCGTGGAAAATGAACAGGCCGACCAAAAGCTGCAACGTCGGTGCGATGTATTGCAAGATGCCCAGCATCGACAGCGGGATCAACCGCGCCGCCGACGCAAACCAAAGGAGCGGCACGATGGTGACGACGCTGGTGGAAAGCAGCAGCAAGGTCTTGCCCCAGCCATAGCTCACAAGACTGTCCGCACCGGCCGCCTCACGGAAGAAAAGCAGCGCCATCGCCGGCAGCAGGATCGTGCCCGTCTCCAGCGTGAGTCCCTGCATCGACCGCAGCGCGCCCTGCTTTTTAAGCAGCCCGTAGAACCCAAAAGTGAAAGCTAGGATCAGCGCGAGCCAGGGGAGCTGGCCGTAACTGACCGTCAGGAAGATCACGCCGGCGGCCGCGGTCGCGATGGCCGCCCATTGGCCGCCGCGCAGTCGCTCGCGCAGAAAGATCACGCCGAGCAACACGCTCACTAGCGGGTTGATGAAGTAGCCGAGGCTGGTCTCGACGACAAAGCCGGCGTTGACGCCCCAGATATAGGTGTACCAATTGGCGGCAAGAATGATCCCCGCCGACGCATAGAGCAGCACCGTGCGCGGCGTATGCAAGGCCGGGCGCAGCCAGCCCCAATCCCGGCGCACGGTCAGCAGAATCACCAGCAAGACCACCGACCAGATCACCCGGTTGGCGAGAATGTCGATCGCCGGCACCGGCGCCAGCAGCCGGAAATAGAGCGGGAAGATGCCCCACGTCACATAGCAACCAATCGCAAACCACATCCCCCGCCGTTCATCGTCGCGCATCATTTTATCCTTCTAACGATAGGAATCACTAGTCAACGTCATTCTATAGGCCACGGATTAGACGGATTAGACGGACAAAGACGGATAATTTTCAGATAAAATCCGTGAGAATCCGCCTAATCCGCACTATCCGTGGTCTATTTTTGCTGTAACTGTACAGCCGGCAACAAGCGGCGCAGCGGGCCGATCGGCAGCGCGTTCAGGATGGCGGCCATATCTTCGCCGCGGAAGGCGCCGGTCGTCAACAGCCCGATTGTATACACGACCAGCCCAATTGCAACCGCAGTCCACGCGTTGGTGCCAACCTGGATCAGCGCATAGGTCGCCGCGCCCATCGCCGCCACGGAGAGCAGCGGCGAGGCAAAAACACTCACCCACGACACCACGCCCACATGTCGCCGCACCATGATGGAGAACGGGATCAGCAGGCTGAACTCGCTCAGGATCGTGGCGGCCGCCGCGCCGACGTAGCCGAAGCTGGGGATGAAAAGCATGTTGCCGACCACGTTGAAGACGACGCCAAGCACAAACGCGCGCGTCAATGTGTGCTGCTGATTGACGGCGATCAGCACATATTGCGTGATGCTGTTGACAAATCCGATCGGGATGCTCCAGATAATCACCTGGAAGGCGAGATCCGCGCCGCCTATATAGGGGATTGTCTGGCCGAAGAGATGAAATTCCCCTGGAATATTGAGATATTGGGCGCCGCCGACGATGAAGACCAACGGCGTCGCCAGAAAGGTCACGGCCATGGCAAGCGGCAGGCTGAGGATGGTCAGCAGACGCAGGCTGATGCCATAGGCGCGCAACAGGCTGCCGCGTTCGTTGCGGGCAAAGCGGCTCATCAGCGGGAAGATCGCCATCGTAAACATGCTGGGGATGATGTTCAGCCCGTCCAGATATTTCAGCCCGATGCTGTAGAGACCGACCGCGGCCGCGCCGGCGATGGGACGCAGGATCCAGATGTCGATGCGCCAGAAGATCGTCGCCAGCAGGTGGTTGATCATCAGCGGGCCGCTGACTGCCACCATCCAGCGCTGTAGCGACCAGTCCCACTGCCACTGCGGCTTGAAGAGCGTCGAACGCAGCAACGCATAGAGCCAGAGCACCTGGAGCATGTTCACCAGCAGCGCCACCGCGGCCAGCCCGACGTAGCCCCAGCCCAGCAGCAGCACCGCCGCGCCCAACGCCACCTTGAGCAGAGCGACCGCATTGGTCAGCCCGGCCGGGTACTCCATCTTCTCGAAAGCCATAAACATGCTGCTCAACGCATCCGCGTAGTTGGCAAAGAGCATCGCCAGCGCCAGCAACAGCAGCGCCTGCACCTCCTGCGCGTTGATCGCCTGCAAGTTCGGCCAGATTTCGCCTACCGTCCAGTAACCTGCCACCACCAGCCCCATCAGCGGCAGGCTGATCGCCCACAGCAGCGTGCGCAGCCCCAGCACATTGGTCAGATAGCGGCTCGACTGATGCTTGTCTGCGGCGACATCACGCGTGAGCAGCGTGCCCAGCCCATAGCGGCTGATGATCTCGAAGAAGCCGTAGATCGCCACGACAAAGTACCATTCGCCCGTGCCCGCCGGCCCCAACAGGCGCACGTAGAGCATGGCAAAGGCAAAGTCGACCGCCTTGTTGAAGAGGCTGAGCGCCATCGGGATCAGCGAGTTCTTGGCCACCCGCTTGACATCATGATCTTCGATTTCCGGCCGATAGTAACGTCCCCACAGCCAGTAGAGCAGCAACATCAGCAGCGTCATCGCGGCCAGAAAGCTGATGTACAGACCCAGCTTGAAGCTCATTGGGCTGTAGACAAAGCGCACGGTCCATTGCCCGTCGGTCGACAGATAGACGGTGCGGAACGCGCTGTCGGCGCGATAGATCGCCAGTTCGGTCTCCTGGCTCTCATCGCTGCCAAAGGGGCGCAGATACGCCTTCCAGCCCGGAAACCAGGCGTCGCCTAGGAACAGCCAGCCGCGGTCGCTCAGGTTGACATCGACGAAAACTTCGTTGGCCGTGTAGCGGCTGATGCGCGCCTCGCGCAGTTGCGGGCTGGCCGGAATCAGCGCGTCCGGCGCGGCTGGCGTCTGCTCGATGAAGAGCGTGTTGCGCAGGTCGGCGCTGGTAAGCGGCTGCTCTTCCACCGGCAGCACGCGCACTTCCGGTGCAATGAAGGTGCGCGGCAGCACTTCCTGGTTCTCATAAACGCGCACAGATTCGTCTTGGTAGATTTCCTGCCAGCCGGGGTTGGGGACGGCATGCTCGCTGAACAGATATTTGACGTTGAGCAGATCGAGCAGTGGATTGTCGAGCGCCGCATAGACATCGCCGCCCTGCTGCGCGTAGACCGGCGCGATGCGGTTGTAGAGCAGGTCGCTCTGCGGCTGGATGCGGTTCATAAACTCGACATACTGCCGCGGGATGATCGAGTCGTAGCCGCGCACGTCGTGCCAGCCGTAGTACATGCCTACATTGGCGTTAAAGGTCTTTTCGCCGGGCGCGTTGAAGGTGGTGAAACGCCACGGCGGGGCGAGGGGCGAGGGGCGCGACGCGTCGCCGCCTTCGCGCGCGTTGATAAACGCTACAACGGGTGGCGTTCCAGCCTCTGTCCACGGCGACAACGCCGGGTCGCTGGCCGGGTTGAACTGCCCGTGCGCCAGGTAGAGATCGAGCACGGTGAGGGCGATGAGGGAAAGGGAGATGAAGAGATTGGAGATTGGAGATTGAAAGATTGCACGTCTCCCCCTCTCCTTGTCTCCCTGCCTTTCTCTCTTCCCGCCGCGCGCCAACCACACCACCAGCAGACCTGCCAGCAACGCGATCCCGCCGAAGTGCGCCAGATTCGCTGCCTGGTAGCTCCAAAACATGCGGCCATCGGCAAATGCCATCTGCGCCAGGTCGCTGCCCTCCACGATGCGCTGGCCGAGCGCGATAAAGCGCGCCGGCATCAACAAGCTGGCGAGCACAACGCCCAGCGCGCCCGCGCCAAGCAGCGCCAACAGCCAGGCGAGCAACTGCGCAGCCAGGCGGCCGGATGCTTCCCGGTGCGACAGTAACGACGCACCCTCCCCGTCTCCCTGTCTCCCTGTCTCCTTGTCTCGCCCCTCGCCCCTCGCCCCTCGCCCCTCGCTCCATCCCAGCAGCACATTTAGCCCAATGGCGCCGAGCGCGGCCATGCTCAACGTAAACGGGAACACCCAGCGGAACGGGCTGTGCAACTGGCTCCAACCGGGCAGCCCGTAGTAAAGCAGCGCATAGAGCGGCGTGCCAAAGGCGAAAAGCAGCGAAATCACCGCCATTCCGGCGAAGAAGAAGGTGGGCAGCGGGGAGATTGGAGATTGGAGATTGGAGATTGGGAGATTGGGAGATTGAGCGATTGTGGGTTCAGGCGTAATCGCGGATGTGGCTAATCTCCAATCCCTAATCTCTAATCTCCGCTTCCAAATCACGCGCAGCGCTTCACCCAGCGCCACGCCAGCCAGCAGCCACGTCGCCAGCCCGACATAGTTGCCGCCCTCGACGTAGTTCTTGATGCCCCAGAAAATGGTGTAATTCGCCTCGCCCAGCGCGTTGACTGTGGCCGGCGTCCACGTCCGCGTCCAGAGGTCGAACCATTGATGATGGTTGGGGCTGCCAAAGATATTGGGCAAGGCAAAAGTCAGCACGTGGCGGCTGGGCCACGCCCAGTCCAGCACCTGCGCCAGCGACGCCGATCCTTCACGGAAATTGAGCGGCAGCAACTCCACCAGCGGCAGCAATTGCACCGCACCCAGCGCCACGCCGAGCACCGCCATCGTCAGCAGCCAGCCGCCCAGCTTGACCACGCGCAGCAGCGCCCCCCGCCGGCGCGCGGACGTCTCGTCCGCTTGACTTCCCCCACGCCGAGCCGCGGACGTCTCGTCCGCCCGCTTGACCGTGCCGCGAATGCGAAAATATGCCGCCGTCAGCCGCACCAGGCTGTATGCGCCCGCCACCAGCATCGTGTAGTAGATCAGCTCCGGGTGTCCCGCCAGCACGATCAACCCGATCACGCCGGCGCCCAACGCCACATAGGGGATCGGGCGGAAGCTGTGCACGCCCTTCTCCTCCTGCTTGCGCACGATGAACTCGATCACGGCCAGCAGCAGGGGAAGCCACGGAACCGCGGCCACGAACATCGTAAAGACGACGCTGACGATCAGAAAGCCGCTGAACATGTAGACAACCGCGCCAAAGAGCGCCGCCAGCACGCGCAGCCGCAGCACGCGGCCAAAGAGATACATGCACGCGCCGGCAATCGCCACCTGCAACGCCGTAAGCCAGCCGTACGCCGCGTCGAGCGGCAACACATAAAACAGAATATTCAGCGGGTAAAAGGTGCTGGCCTGCCCGCCGGCCAGAAAGGGAATGCCGGTGAAGCTTTGGGGATTCCACAAGGGGATCTCTCCAGCCGCCAGCGTCTCGCGGATGTGCTGTTTCCAGAGCACATTCTGCAGCACCAGGTCCGCCAGCAGGTCGTTGTACGGGAGCAGCGCCGGCTGCAAGGCGCGCCAGGGTGCAAAGGTATAGAGATTGTCGAACGGCAGCAGCGTGGCGCGCGTCAGCGCGGGCGCGAGCACCGGAGCAAACCAAAGCAGCGCCAGCAGCAGAATTGCCAGCAACGCCAGTAGATCGGTTCGGAAACGACGGAGTCTCGACATAATAGAAGATGCGGTGCTATGGACGCAAAAACGCGTAAGCGCCGCGGGTCATCCGTGGCTGTCGACGTTTATCTGGGCGCCGCGCCAGGCTGTGGATGACGTCCGCCGCCGCTGCAGGTGACGGTAACGCCAGCGGATCTGCCATGTACGCCAGGCGGATTCGAGCTTGACCGGCACGTCCAGCTTGCTGTGGCCGATGCGTCGATCCTCAAAGTGAATCGGAATCTCGATCACGTGGAAGCCCAGTTTTTCACACAGATAGGCCATCTCCACTTGAAAGCTGTAACCGTTGCTGCGGATGTTTTCCAGCCTGATCTCCTCAAGCGCCGCGCGTCGCCACAACTTGAAACCCGCGGTCATGTCGCGGATGCGCAGCCTCAGGATGGCCCGGCTGTAGAGATTCGCCCACCAGCTCAACAGGCGCCGATTCCACTCCCAGCGCGCGTCCAGCGAACCGCCGGGCACGTAGCGGCTGCCGATCACCACATCGGCGTCGGTCGCCAGAATCACCCCCATCATTTGCGGGATGTAGGCGGGAGAATGGCTGAAATCGGCGTCCATCTGTACAACGAAATCGGCGCCCTCGGCAATGGCGCGCAGCATCCCGGCGACATAGGCCGTGCCAAGTCCGCCTTTGCCTTCACGGTGGATCACCGCCATGCGCAGGCGCGGGGATAAAGGCGTCATGCCGTTGTAGTGAGCGGCGAGTTCGTCGGCGATGCGGCCGGTGCCATCCGGGGAAGCGTCGTCCACAATCAGCAGTTGCAGGGTGGGCAAGTGCAGCGCAAAGATGGCTTCCGCCATCGCAGCCAGATTGTCGGCCTCATTATAGGTCGGAATCACGACCGTGATGGTTGTCGCGTCGGGGCGCGCCTTCCAGGTTTCGCTGCTCGATTGACTCATTGACAAATACAATCCTCGTTTGTGGCGTCCAATCGGCGCGCCGACACACGATTTTAGCACGGGCGAAAAAAAGAGCGTAATCCTTCAGGGCGCGCTACGCTATCGCACGCAGTTGCTGGGGGAAAAGTAGATCGCTTGCCAACAAGGTGACGGTGGCGGTGCAGGTGCGAGCGCGTGCTTCACCGCAGAGGGTGCGCTCGCACCTGCGTCTCATTTGTCCTGTAGTGGATCGGCGTCGTGCAATCTTCTGTCTTTAGCTCAAACGAGCCGTGCTGTGCGCTCGCCGCGACCCGACCGTGGAGACGGGCGAACGCAAGGTTACGGCGCTACCTTCTCAATTTGCACCCGCCAAACCTCCGGCCCCGCCTCCAGATAAGTCCAGGTGAACTCATCAGCGCGCTCAACGGAGAACTGATAATACAACGGTCGTGGCTCGTGGTCATTGACCAGGATCATGGCTTCTCCAGGCGCCAACCCTTCGAACGTCTGGAAAATCAACGGATGACGGTCGCGCGGCGCGATCTGCCGTACATCAACTAGCGCGGGGCTTTGGTCGCTATTGCTTGGTGTGTTCATCTCTATCACTCCTTGATTGAATCCCTTTTCAGACTGCTACACAACGGAGACAGGCGTCACCCAACGGCGCTGAGGGTAATGAAAAAACCTCCTCTGTGAACTTTTATGTTTCAGCGCCTCTGCGGCAACGGTTCCTCTCAAGCCAAAATTTATGACAAGAGCGCGATCCTGAAAGCGACTGAAGTCTCTTTTGGGGCGGATGCGCCTCGATTGTTGGGTGGCTTGCCTCGCGTATCAGTCGTAGTCGCGCTATAATGCGAACGTGCAGGCGCGTTTGCCTGTCTGAAACATTCCTTTCCATGCTGATATGCAGCATTCATGATTGAAAAGAGGATTTTATGCTGTCTGCAACTCGTTTTCCTGACCGCGCCGCCTGGCATAAACTGAGAGAACACGCCAAGACTGTCGGCGCCGCACATTTGCGCGACCTCTTCGCCCAAGACCCTGAACGTGGCGATCGCATGGTGATCGACGAGCTGGGTCTCTATTTCAACTACGCCAAACATCGCATAACCGCCGAGACGCTGCGCCTGCTCGTGGCGCTTGCTGAAGAGAGCGGCCTGCGTGAACGGATCGACGCCATGTTCCGCGGCGACCGCATCAACGTCACCGAGCATCGCCCGGTGCTGCATGTGGCGCTGCGCGCCCCGCGCGACGCGCGTATCGAGGTCGATGGCGAAAATGTCGTGCCAGATGTGCACGCCGTGCTCGACAAAATGAGTGCATTCGCCGCACGTGTGCGCGGCGGCGCCTGGCTTGGCTTTACCGGCCAGCGCATCCGCAACGTCGTGAACATCGGCATCGGCGGGTCGGACCTGGGGCCGGTGATGGCGTACGAGGCGCTGCGCCATTACAGCGAGCGCAGCATGACCTTCCGCTTTGTCTCCAATGTGGATGGCACCGATTTGGCCGAAGCTGTGCGCGACCTTGACCCGGCCGAAACGCTTTTTATCGTGGCGTCCAAGACCTTCACCACGCAGGAGACGATGACCAATGCCCACTCCGCGCGGCGCTGGTTGCTGGCCGCGTTGGATGATGAGCGCGCGGTCGCCAATCACTTTGTGGCGGTTTCCACCAATGCCACCGAAGTGGAGAAGTTTGGCATCGACACTGCCAACATGTTTGGCTTCTGGGACTGGGTGGGTGGCCGCTATTCGATGGATTCGGCGATTGGGCTATCGACGATGCTCGCCATTGGGCCGGAGCATTTCCGCGCCATGCTGACTGGCTTCCATGCGATGGACGAGCACTTCCGCACCGCGCCCTTCGCGCGCAACATGCCGGTGATCATGGGGTTGCTTGGCATCTGGTACAATAACTTCTTCGGCGCCGAGAGCGTCGCGGTCCTGCCCTACGATCAATATCTCAAGCGTTTTCCCGCCTATCTTCAGCAGCTCACGATGGAGAGCAATGGCAAGTATATTACGCTGGACGGCGAACCGGTCGACTATCAGACTGGCCCGATCTACTGGGGCGAACCGGGCACCAACGGCCAACATTCCTTTTATCAATTATTGCACCAGGGAACCAAGCTGGTGCCGTGCGACTTCATCGGTTTCTGCCAGACGCTCAATCCGATGGGCAACCACCATGACCTGTTGATGTCCAACATCTTTGCCCAGGGGGAGGCGCTGGCCTTTGGCAAGACTGCCGAGGAAGTGCGCGCCGAGGGAACGCCGGAGTGGTTGGTTCCCCATCGCACCTTTGAGGGCAACCGTCCTTCCACCACGATCCTGGCCGCACGCCTGACGCCGGAAATGTTGGGCAAACTCGTCGCCCTCTACGAACACAGCGTCTTTACGCAAGGCAGCATCTGGGACATTGACTCGTTCGACCAATGGGGCGTCGAGTTGGGCAAGGTGCTCGCCAAGCAGATCATCGGTGAGTTAGGCGACGGCGCACCGGCGCTGCAACACGATAGTTCGACGAACGCATTGATTCGCCAGTATCGAGCGCAGCGCTAGAAACGAAACGCGGCGTCAAAATTTTGCAATAGCGAGTTCATAGCCAATGTCCACCTATGCCGACTATCTCTTCACCAACGCCGCGGTTTTTACCGCTGACCTGGCCAACCCGCGGGCTGAGGCCGTGGCGGTGCGCGGCAATCGTATCGTCTTTGTGGGGCGCAGCACCGCCGCGGCTGAGTGGCAAGGGCCGCACACGGAAGTCATCGACGCCGGCGGGCGCTCGCTGCTGCCCGGTCTCATCGACAGCCATTTCCACCTGCTGTGGGGGTCGCTCAAGCTCGACAAGCTGCGGCTCGATGAGGCGGAGAGCCTGGACGCCATCGCCGCGGCCATCGCCGCGTATGCCGCCGCCAATCCGCAGCGCGAGTGGATCGAAGGCGTGCAGCTCAAGTACAGCGCGATCTCGGCCGGCGCACGGCTTGACCGCTGGTTTCTCGACGCTATCGCGCCGGATCGACCGGTCTATCTCACGGCCTTCGACGGCCATACCGTCTGGGCCAACAGCGAGGCCATGCGCCGCGGGGATCTTCTCGGCGGGCGCGAAGTGGCGCCGGGCAGCGAGATCGTCATGGACGCAGCCAGTGGCACGGCCAGCGGCGAACTGCGCGAGCCTGGTGCGTTCGACCCGGTGCGCGCGCTGATCCCGCCGCCGACAGAGGCCGAGCGCCGCGCCGCGCTGCGCAAAGGGCTGGCGCTTTGCGCACGTCACGGTCTGACCAGCGTTCACAACATGGATAACTGGAACGACGGCATCGCCGTTTACGCTGCGCTCGAAGCTCTGGGCGAGATGAGCGTGCGCGTCTACGTTCCCTACAACATCGAGCCAGAGACGCCGGTGGAGAAGATCGTCGAGGCTGCTGAGCTGAAACGCCGCTATCAGGGAAACTATGTACGCGCGGGCGCAGTCAAAGTGTTCATGGACGGCGTGCTTGAATCCTACACCGCGTTGATGGTGGATGACTATGCGGATCAGCCCGGCAATCGCGGCGGCGCGCTGCACACCGCCGCGCGCTTCAACGCCATCGCCGCCGCAGCGGATCGGCTTGAGTTGCAAATCTTCGTCCACGCCTGTGGCGACGGCGCGGTGCGGCGCACCCTGGACGGTTACGCTCACGTCCGGCGCGTCAACGGCCCTCGCGACAGCCGCCACCGCGTCGAACACATTGAGGTGATCCACCCCGACGACATCGCCCGCTTTGCCGAGTTGGGCGTGATCGCATCCATGCAGCCCGCGCACTGTCCACCCACGCTGCACACGGGCGATGTCTGGCCCAATCGCGCGGGCGCGGGCCGCTGGCGCCACAGCTTTGCCTGGCAGACGCTGCGCGAGGCCGGCGCCCGCCAGGCTTACGGCAGCGACTGGCCGGTCGCGACCATGAATCCTTTGGTCGGCCTGGGATGCGGCCTGCTGCGCCAGCCGTGGCAAGCAGGCGATCCGGTGCAGAACCAGCCGCTCGAAGATCTGATTATCGGCTACACGCGCGCGGCAGCTTACGCCGAATTCCAGGAGGATCAGAAGGGCATGATTCGCACGGGCATGCTCGCCGACCTCGTGCTGCTTGACGCCGATCTCTTCGCCACGCCGCCGTCGGCGATCGAGCAGGTGCTGCCCGTGCTGACGATGGTGGACGGCCGCGCCGTCTTTCGCCAAGTTTGATTGCCGGTATCTATTCGGCCAACTGGAAATAGCACGCGGATGACGCGGATCGGGCGGATTTTCGCTGATCTGATCCGCAGCTATCTGCCTGATCCGCGTTATCCGCGTGCCATTTTTACCCGGCTAAATGGATGCCAAACATCATCCGGCTTTGTCCGTCTTATCCGTCAAATCTGCGGCCTATAAAACCGGGCTGAATCGCTGTCCATTGACCAGAAAGCGTTAGATGATGTCAGAACGACCGTTGCCGAGCAACCCAATCGATTCCAACTTGCACTGCGGCGCGGTCAGTCTGATCGTTGGCAACCTCGACCGCTCGCTGCACTATTACGAGCACGACATCGGCCTGCAGGTGCAGCACCGCGCATCGGCAACGGCCGCACTCGGCGCGGGCGGGCTGACGTTGCTACACCTGATCGAGCAGCGCGGCGTGCAGCCGGTGCAACGCGGTCACACGGGTCTCTATCACTTCGCCCTGCTGCTGCCCGACCGCGTGGCGCTTTCCCGCGCGCTCAATCACCTGCTGGCGGCCGAGACGCCCATCGACGGCGCCAGCAACCACGGCGTCAGCGAGGCGCTCTATCTCTCCGACCCCGACGGCCACGGCATCGAACTCTATTGCGACCGCCCGCGCCGCGAATGGCCCTTTGTCAAAGGCAGCCTGGGCATGACGACGAACCCGCTGGATGTGCGCGGGCTGATGGCAGCCGACCGCAAGCGCACGGCCTGGGAGGGCATCGACCCGCGCACCATAATGGGCCACGTCCATCTGCATGTGGCCGACCTGGCCGCGGCCGAGCATTTCTATGTTGACCTGCTGGGGCTGGACCTGATGCAGCGCTTCGGCGGACAGGTCGCGTTTGTCTCGGCTGGCGGCTACCATCATCACGTCGGCTTGAACACGTGGGCCGGCATCGGCGCACCGCCACCGTCAACCACCGCGGCCCGCCTGCTAAGCTATGAGCTGGTCGCGCCCGCTGGGGATGCTTTGCACGCAACGGTGGCGCGGCTGCGCCAGGCCAGCATCGCGGTGGCGCAGTCTGATAACGGTTGGGCTGTGGCGGATCCGTCGGCGAATCGGGTGGTGCTGCGCGGTGTTGCACCCGAGCCCTGAACTCCTGGTTCCGTAATGACAAGAAGACAAGAAATAGGTGCTGTTCATTGTATGTCAATGACATAAACTAGAAACTGCACTTGGTGCTCCCTACCGTTCATCGTTTTCCATAACAGAGCTAATATAAAGATGATGGCGCAGAAAGTCGTCAGCATCCTTGCATTTATTTGTCTCCTATGCACAGTCCGATCGCGACTGGGTGGCAGGCTACTTGCTCAATGCGCTTGCCGCGGCATCGGATACGGCGCCGCGGCTGACACCGCCTACTGGCCGGATGAGCAAGGGCTGGCCCATGCGCGCACGCGCATCGGGGAAGGCATCGACCTGCTCGCCGCGGGCGGCTACTGGGGCTACAACCAGCACTGCGTCGACGCCAAGAGCGATGCACGCGATGCCGGCCAACTCTTTCGCCATCTGCGCGTCCCTATGACCGGCCGCATCTTTGACCTGGTCTACACCGATGCCTCCACCCCTACAGCGCGCCGCCGCCAACCTGGGTGGCCGGCGCGCTCATCGCCTGGGAGATATAGCCACAGACAGGCTGCGGCAGAACGCCCCCACGGTACGACAGGGGAATCACCAGTTACGGTGTGATCTGTAAATACGCGCCGTGTAAAAAATACTTGACATCGCCAGCGGGGAATGATACACTGGGCGTGTCAAGTATTTTTTACACGGCGTCTAGTATAACAGACATAAACCTGGGGAATGTCAGAATGAGTCTATCGTTTCAAGAGAAGAGCCTGTGGGTCATGTTCGTCGGCCTGATTGCGGCTTTTAGCTTTTATTTCGTCACCGTGTTGCCGTCAAGCGCAGTCAACGTGATGCCAGATCAGGTCGTGTATTTTGTGCTCGCGGTCATATTCCTCGTAGTCACGCAGATCGTGGGGAATAGCGTGATCGCCATCATGGATCGAAATACGCAGACCGACGAGCGCGACCGGCTAATTGCGCTAAAAGGCATGCGCAATGGCGGCTATGTGCTGGCAACGGGCGTCTTCCTGGCGCTATGCACCGCGTTGCTGACGGACGGCAACTTTCTGTTCACGCACGTCCTGTTGGGATTCTGGCTGTTCGCACATTTGGTGGAAATCGCGTCGAGGCTCTTTCTATACCGCCGAGGAGCGTAGATGATGGGCACGGACGCCGGTCACATTACAAACGACATTCGCACGTTACGTTTTCATCATGATGAGATGACCCAGCAGGAGCTTGCCAATCGGGTCGGTGTGACGCGTCAAACCATCAACGCAATTGAGGGCAACAAGTATTCACCGTCGCTGGAAGTGGCGTTCCGGATCGCACGGGTGTTCAGTGTTCCACTGGAGCAAGCTTTTCGTTACGAGTGTGAATAAACCAGGCGCTGGGTTCTCGAAGGCGGCCTTGAACAGGCGTAAGGGAGCCCAGCACCTGATAAGGGCAGGCTATTTCAGAATCTGCTCCAGGAAGAGCTTCGTGCGATCGTGCTGAGGGTCAGTGAAGAAGTGCTCGATCGTGCCGATCTCGACGATCTCCCCGGCTGCCAGTGCATGGTGAATGGCGTCGCCGGGCATGTCATGCGCTTCATACCACGCACTGGCGCGCTGGTGCAGCGGCGGCAACGTGGCGGGGTGCTCCTTCTGCGTGTGTGCGTGAAGCACTTCGGCAAAGAGGTGATGATAGCGATACCACTGACGTCCGTCGTCCAGCGGCATCAGAAAGAGGTTGGCGCGTTCCAGATAGTCCAGCATCGCCTGGGCCGACGGCTGTCCCGTCACGGCGTCGCACAAGGAGCCGCACAGACGCTGAAGGATGGACGTCTCCAACAAAAAACGCCGCACAGGCTCCGGCTGGCGCTGGAGCACTTCGTCGACGAGATAGTCGAGCACGTAGCGGTGGCTGCCGGCAAACGCTTTGATAAATGCGCGCTTGTCCGCCCGACCCTGCATGGAGAGCGCCGCCATCTGAAGGCCGGTGATCCAGCCTTCGGTATGGCTTTCGAGCGTGGCGACATCCTCGGGCGCAAGCGGCAACCCCATCGTCTGGTTTAGAAACGCGGCCGCCTCGTCGGGCGTGAAGCGCAAATCGGCGGCGCGCACTTCCAGGAGCGCGCCGCGTCCGCGCAGGCGCGCCAACGGCAGCAGTGGATCGGAGCGGCTCGTGATCGCCAGGTGCATCTGCGGCGGTAGGTGATCGAGCAGAAACCCGAGAATGCTGTCGATCGCTTTGCTTTCAATGACGTGATAATCGTCCAGGACCAGCAGCAACGCATCGGGCAGCGCAGCAAGATCGTTGAGCAGGTGTGTCAGCATCACCTCTGCCGGCGGCGGCTGGGGAGACTGGAGCAGACTTAGCATCGCGCCGCCGATGGCAGGGGAGACAGTCTGCAACGCGGCGGCCAGGTAGGCCAGGAACCGCGTCGGGTCGTTGTCGTCGGTGTCCAGCGAGAGCCACGCAACCGGACGCTGTGCGCGAGCGCCGGCGAGGTGGACCCAATCGCTGACCAGCGTCGTCTTGCCAAAACCGGCCGGCGCCGAAATCAAGGTCAGCTTGTGGCCCGGCTGGCTCACTCCCTGTTCGAGCCGCTCGATCAGCCGTGTGCGGCGCACGCCGTTGGGTCGCACCGGGGGAAGATAGAGCTTCGTGGCAAGAATAGGTGGGGACATGTCGCCATTATCGGGCAGATCCGCACCAATCTTCAAACGGTTTGGCGGATGCAAGCCCCACGGTTCGACCGATACTGCTCGTCGCCAACGAGTTCAGCAACACGACGACGACGTGGGATGTGAAGATAGGGGAATAGGAAACTCAAAGATTAGAGATTAGAGATTGTGTACACGCGCCCAAGCCTTCTCCAATCTCTGATCTCCAATCTCTTAATCTCTACTCCCAACTCCCCTCTTCTTCCCCAATCATCGTGTACATGCACACATTGACGCGCAGAATCTGGCCGCGCTCGAAGGTTTGGCGTGCGGCCGCGGCCGGCTCTTCTTTGGCCAGCGCCCAGCCGATGGCGTCGCGCAGGTCGGTGTGTTCGCGCCAGACTTTGCCAAAGCCGCGCATGGGCTGCTGCCGTCCATCCGGCGGGCTGAAGGCCGGGTCGAACTCCGCTTCCCCCTCGCGGAAAGTGTCCTCGTAGCTGAGCCAGCGGCCATCGTTGAGGAACGCATAGATGCGCCCGGTCTCTTGCACCCAGAGCATGACGCCATGGTCGAAGCGCTGGAGGGCAGCCGTGCTGGTCGTGGGCTGCGCGGTCGTCGCCCAGCCAAGCACCTGCTGGACGCGCGCATCATTCTCCCAACTGATCGCAAAGTCACCTTCCGGACGGTAGAAACCGGCAGGCGGCTCGCCCGTCAGCGGCTCCACCTGCACCGACGCGGGTGTGGAGGCAGGCAACGGGGCGGCTGCCGGCGTGGCCGCGACAGGCGGCGCGGCCACCTCAGCCGGCATCACATTAGCCGGCGTTCCCTGGAGATCCTTCCACACCAGGGTCGCGGGGTCGAGAGCGATCACCTCACCCGCGCCTGTGCCGAGATACAGACGATAACTGCCATCCGTTAGCAAAGGCGTCACCGCGGCCGCACGGATTTTGTTGTCAAAGTCATTCGCATCGGCAAAGCGCGCGTCGTCCCACTGCGCCCACGTGACGCCGCCATCGACCGTGCGCCAGAGCGCGGACCCGCTCACCAGATAAAGCGTGGCGTCCTCGGGGTAGCCGGGCGCAGGGAAAGCGCCCAGCAACAGCTCGCCAGGCGCCGTGGTGACAGTGGTCGTCACCCACGTGCTGCCGTCCGCGGCGTATCGCACCTTGTTCTGCGCAAAATTCTGCTCGATAGCCGGCGCGTCCGCACGCGCGGCGCCGGGCAGCAGTTCGCTCACCGGCGGCAGCGCCACTTCTCCTGCGGGCGTGGCGTAGTCACCGGTCACCACCAACGTCCAACTCAGCCCGCCGTCGGTTGATTGTTGATACGAACTGCCGCTGACGCCGGTGAGCACGTCGTGGAACTTCGCTCTCAGCACGAGGGTCTGGTTTTGCGCAAAGTCTTCGGCAAAAGTGATCTCCTCTCCGCGCAGATGAACCAGGTTGTTCCACAGCGGCTGCCACGTAGCGCCGCCATCGGTCGAACGCCAGACGCCGTAGCCCCAGTAGTCGCTGCGATGGCCGGTGACATAGATCGTCTGATCCGTGGCGTAAGCGGGCGAGAAAAACGCAGAGAGGGTCTGATAATCGTCGTCGGGCAGGCCGCCGTTCAGCTTCACCCAGGACGCGCCCCCATCGCTCGAACGGTAGAGGTCGCCGTTTTCGACTTCGGCCAGCAGTGTGGCGTCGACGGCAAAATCTGGCGACACGCGCAGGCCCGTAATCCACGCATCTGGCAATGCCGACGCTGACGGCGCGGCGCTCGTGGGCGGTGCGCCGCCGCGCTCGCTGATGACGTACAAGTTGCCCTCACGCTTGCCGTAGAGCAGCCCGCGCGTGTTGTCGTAGCCCAGGATGCACGCCGCGGGCCAGCGTCCGATCGGCGCAAGCGTGGCTAGGTCGATCACGCGCCCGTCGTACAGATAGCCCTGGCCGGTGCGGGCATTGATAAATTCGGTGCTCAAACCGTCACGCAATGTGATGGGCGCGCCGGCCAGGTCGTTGACAAAGAAGTTCGTGAAAACGACATAGCGGTCGTAAACCCGATTGCGGTAGATGCGGTCGCCCACTGCGCCCACCGCACTGGCTGCGGAGCCGCAATTCGCCTGCAATTCCGGCGCCACTGCCGGATCGACAGGCGCCATGGTCGCGGCGTTGAACCAGCGCGGCGCCTCTTCCACGCCGCACCCCTTGCCCGCACAATGCGCGCTGACATCGACGGCCACCATGCCTGTGTCCGGCGGCGCCCAGGCATTGTCCGCCCACTTGCAGCCGTTGCACCAGAGCAAGCTGGTTGATTCCAGGTCGGTCAACTCTGGGAAAAGATTGCCCGTGACTCGATACGTGTCCGGATCGGCGGTGTAAACAGTGTAGGCAACGATCAAGACTTCGTCGCGTGCGGGGTTGTAGACCGGCGCGCCGGGCTGGTCGATTTCGCCAAGCACCTGCAGCGTCGCGCCGTCGATCACGCGCACGCCCGGCGCGTCCTCGGCGGTGCTGTAGGTGTAGGGTTCACCCACAAAGAGCCGGTTGCGCTCCGCATCCACGGCAATCGCCCCGCCGCGCAGTGCGCCCACTTCCGCCAGCGAGACGGTGTCAATGACGTGGATCGCCGGCTCCTCGCCTTCCCGGACGTTGGGCTGATAGACATAGAGCCGGTGGTTGCGCGGGTCAAGTTCGAGATTGCCGCCGAGCGACAACGTCGCCAACTCGGTGAAACTGTCTGCATCCAGCACGTGCAGCCGGTCATTGGTGTCGGTGACGTAGATCCTGCGCGCGGCGCTGTCGAAGCGCAGGTCGCTGAGGGTCGCCCCCTCCGGCGCCAGCGGCAGGGCGGCAACCAGCCGCGGCAAGATGCTGCCCGGCAGAGCCGGCGCCGCGTCTCCCGTAACCACCAGGGGCGATGCCGGCGCGGCAAGCTCAGCCGTGGATGGATCGGCGACCTGAGCGGGCGCGCCGCCGCCCGACAACTCGGCCACCTGCGTCGCCAGCACCGCGTTGGATGAAGCCAACGCGGCGATGGTGGCTTCGGCGCCGGGGGCGCTGGTGGGCTGGCTATTACAGGCCGTAAAGGTCAACACCGCCGTCATCAGCAGTGCAACGATTAAGAAAGGACGATGGGTTTGCATAGGCTTGCTTCTCTCCTCGCAAGGTTGTCAGCAGGATCAAAGTGCGGACATCCCATCCACTCAGTGCGGATCAGACATCTGCGTCCCGCTTTACGTCTACTGTATCAAGCGTTGGTAGAAACGAAATGGTTCCCCGAATGGAGATGTGTGGGATCTTAAAGCGTGGGCTGCAACGCGTTCGTCTGGGCAAGCACGTCAAGAATTTGCGCGCTGTAGGCAGCCAATTTCCACGGGGTCAATTCTGCAAGGTGAGCAAGATCGTCCAACGTAGCGGGGTTGCTTTGGGCGATAGCAAGTAATGTGCTGTTGGGAAGCACAATATCGGCGTCGACGTCGCGGGCGCGGGCGGTTTCCGTGCGCCAGCGCCGTAGCGCGTCGTAGCGGGATTGGGCGGGTTTGTCCAACTGATGTTCGGGGCGTCCTTCACCGTTGGGAAAGGACGGCAGCGGATTGCTCCGTCCGGTCTGGATAGCGTGAAGCAGTTCGTCGCCGTAACGCCGGATCTGGAAGTCAGAAAGCCCCTGGACGGCGTCGAGCTCTGCTTTGGTGGCAGGCTGGTGTTTGGTCAGCTCGATCAGCACTGAGTCGTTGACCACTTTGAACGGCGGACGATCGGCGGTGCGCGCTTCTTCCTCGCGCCATTGCCAGAGCGCTTCCAGCACGCCATGCCCTTCGCGCGGCGCCTCGCGGCTCGACTTCATCTGCCAGAAGGTGCGTTCCTCCGTGCGTCGCAGCGCCGGGTCGATGGCAGCCAATGCCACAAACGCATCCTGCGCTTCTTCCCAGCGTCCCTGCTGCTTGAGTTCTTCGACCAGTGTGTCGCGCAAGGGTAAAAGATAGTGTGTGTCCATCTGCGCATAGGCGATCTGTTGCGGCGTCAGCGGACGCTTGCCCCAGTCAGTGCGCTGCATGCGCTTATTGCTGACCATGCCGAAATGCTTCTCCAAGATCGCAGCCAGCCCCACTTGACGCCAGCCGAGGATGCGCGCCGCCAGTTGGGTGTCGAAGATCTGCGCAAAGGTGAAGCCGTAGCTGCGGTAGAGCATCAGCATGTCGTTGTCCGCAGCGTGCATGACCACTTCGACCTCAGGATCGGCAAACAATTCGCCAAGCGGCGCAAGATCCTCCAGCCGCAGCGGGTCGACCAGATAATCAACGATCTTCTGGGCATCGGGCGTGTGCGCGTCGTCATACACGGAGATCTGCATCAGACAGACCTTGCCGTAATAGCTGTAGAGGCTGTCGCTTTCGGTGTCGAGTGCAAAGCGTGACAGCTTACGTAGATAGGAAGTCAGTTGGTGCAATGACTTGGACGTGTAGACCAAAGGCTGTGTTGGTTTTGAGTTGGCGGACATCTCGACGTATGCTATGCAAAAATGAGAGAGTGCGCTTGCGCCCAGCGCCTCGATTAACGGTCATTGAAGTGCGCTTATCTTACTGCGTATTCCCGCATCATGTCAAACAAAATTGCTGATAACCAGAGTGTTCATCCGACGCTGTTTATTTTGAGAGGAGAGTGTCGTGCAAATTAGTGCAATACCCGAGAACAGCCCACCAGGGGCTGGGACGCCGCGCCGTCCCAACTTTCTACGTTCCATCACGCTTGAATTGTTGGCGTTGATCATTTTCGTCGTTGTTTTCAACTTGCTGGCGGGCGTGGGCGCGGCGCTCGGCGATGCCGCGCTGATCTTGCTGGGCCTGGCGATGGCGGTGACGCCAGCGCTCCTGTGGCTGGTGATCTTCTATCGCCTGGATCGCGCCGAACCAGAACCCAGGCGGCTGGTCGCGGGCGTCTATCTCACCGGTCTGCTGCTGGCCGCGGCGCTGCATCTGCCGATCTTTACCGTCATCTTTGCGACGGACGCGTGGATGGGAGTGTACTGGTGGTCGCAGTTGCTCGGCAACATCCTGGTCGTAGGCATGGTGAGCGCCGCGATCGTCTACGGCGCGGTGCGGGTGGTGGTCTTCGATAACCCAGAATTTGACGAACGGCTCGACGGCATCATCTACGCCGTGGCGGCCGGGCTGGGCGTGGCGACGATCAGCAACTTTGTCTATGTGCTGCAACATGGCGGCGTCGATCTGGGCATCGGCTCGATCCGCATGGTCGTCGATACGCTGCGCTACGCCAGCGCGGCCAGCGTCCTGGGCTACTTCATGGGGCAGGCGCGGTTTGAGAAGACGCCTTTGCTCTATCTGCCGGGCGGTGTGCTGCTGTCGGCAACGTTGACCGGCCTCTATTTCTTTCTGATCGAACGCAGCGGCGCCAATTCATTCACCGGCGATGTGTGGCGCGATCTGCTGGTAGGCATCTTCCTGACGCTGGTGATCATGGGGGCGGTCGCCTGGTTGGTGCGCCGCGCTAACGAGGAAACGGCACGCGTCGCCCAGCTTTCGGCGTCCGGCGATAGCTGGGAAGCCAGACCGGCCGCGTCAACCGCCCCTCTTGTCGCCGCCCCCCTTGTCACCGCCCCTCTTGCCACCGTTCCCCCTCTCACCACTCCCACCGAAGGAGACGCTCTATGACGATCTGGATGGATCGCCTGATCAAACCAAGCCCAACCAATGAACCGCCGGCGCCGGACGCACAGTTTCGTAACGACCTGGCGGTAGCGGTGACGGTGCTGTTTGCGCTGTTTCTGGCGCTTGGCATTCGCAGCCAGGTCTACAGCGCCAGCAAATTCGCCGCGCTCAACCAGGATGCGTTGCGCATCGCCTACCCAGAGCGCTGGGTGCAGCGCAGCGCCAGTGAAACGGGGCCTGATGACGCGGGCTTCCGCGTGGTCAACCTGGGCAGCCCCAGCACGTACGACAGTCGCATTGAAGTGACAAGCCGGCCCCTGTCTCCCGACGAGACGTTGGAGTTGGCGCGCTTCGAGCGCGGCTTAAAGTTGTCTGGCGAGGTGAGCGGCTATCGTGAGTTGGAGGCGGCTGAAATGCAGGTGCTCAACGGGCTGCCCGCCATTGTCGCCGTCTACGGCTTTGTCGCCGACCCCACGCGCGACGCCGGCGCCACAGGGTTGCCGGTGGTTGTCGAGGGACAAGACATCCTGTTTGTGCAGGACGGCATGTTGTACATGGTCTCGCTGCGCGCCGACGCCGCCGAATGGGAAGCGAATGCGCGTGATTTTGCCATCGTCACCGACAGCCTGCGCTTGCAAGCGCCGCGTACTGGGACAACTGCCGTATCCACCAGCAGCGGCTTCACCGGCGACGCACAACCGGAAGGAGGCAACTGATGAACGCCACCCATTTCCTGGCTACGCTTCAGCAACGCCGCGGTCGCCCCGACCGCACGCTGCGCAGGATGATGTTCTTGGCCGCAACGTTGCTGGTGCTGAGCGGCGTCTTTGCCAGCGAGCAAGCCGGCGCGGTGGAACGCACCGCGCTCCAGCGCGCGCTCAAGTCCACCGTGCTGATCCTGGTGCCCGACAACGCCGGCGATCTCTACGGCACGGGCAGCGGCACCATTATGGATGCCGACAAGGGGCTGATCCTGACCAACTTTCACGTGATGGGCGATCCGGACACCCGCGCGTTATACAACGACGATGGCTTTGCTGCGATCGGGGTTATGCCTAGCGACCTGCGGGGGGCGCCGGTGTTGCGCTACGCCGCCAAGCTGATCAGCCATGACCCCAAATATGACCTGGCGCTGTTGCAGATCACCGGGCTGCTGGACGATTCCCAGGGCGCGCTGCCCTCCAATCTTGGACTGACCGCGCCGCCGCGCGGCAACAGCGAAAACCTGCTGCCCGGCGACCGCATGGCCGTGATCGGCTATCCGGGGCTGGGCGGCGCCACCGTGACGTACACCGAGGGCGTGGTCTCCGGCTTTCTGGACGAGGACAGCGACGGCGAGTTCGAGTGGATCAAGACCGACACCGAGGTGAATCCCGGCAATTCGGGTGGCCTGGCGATCGACGGCGAGGGCAACTTTGTCGGCGTCCCCACGGCCGGCTATTCGCGCTCCGACGTGGCCGGCAAGATCAGCCTGGTGCGACCGGCCACGATTGCGTTGCGTTTCTACGACAATTTCAGCTTGGGGCAGAATACAAAATCTGGGCTTGGCGCGCGCGGGGCCTCGATCGGCCGTGGCAGGAGCGCTGCTGTCTCCAGCGTTGAATTTGGGGACTCGGTCACGCGGCAGAGCAAGGTGACGCGCGCGCTGACGGTCTTTCCCAGCGGCGCCACCGACATCTATGTGAGCTTCGACTTTGCCGGCTTCCGTAACGGCCAGACTTTTTCCTATGTGTGGAAGATCGATGACGAGCCGGCATATGAAGACTCCTTCGCTTGGAAAGAGGGCGCCAGCGGCGCGACCTGGCTGCACCTGTACAGCGAAGAGGACTTGCCCGACGGGCTGTACACGGTCGAGATGCGGCTGGACAATGTGCTGCTGCACACAGGCGCCACAACGGTCGGTGCGGCGGGGAGCAACGCCCAAAACGCTGGTTTTGGTCCAATCACCTTTGCCACCGACGTCACCGAGGATGCGCGTCCGCTCAACGCAGGCAACACCTTTATCGACGTTGACACGGTCTACGCGGTCTTTTCGGTCAGCAACATGACCAAAGGCGCGCCCTGGCGCACGCGCTGGCTGTACGAGGGTGAAGAGGTGCTCGCCAATGACGACATCTGGGAGGAGAACGACGTCCGTGCTACGTGGGTCAACCTGACCCATCCGGACGGACTGCCTGCCGGTGAATTCACGCTGGAACTCTACATCGGCGACCGGCGCGTCCAGCGCGGCAGCTTCACTGTAGCGGAGGGCAGCGCGGCGATTCGCGTGCAACCAGTCAACGTCACTGGCGCCGTGCGCGACATCGACAACAGCCGCCGCACGATTTCGGGTGCGCTGGTCGCCTTTCTCAACCCTGGCGTGACGGTCGACCAGTGGGTCGATGCCGACTTCGACGAGACGATGGTGCAAGCCCGTGCGACGAGCGGACGCAATGGCGTCTACCAACTTGATGCCAAGCTCTCGCCGGGACAGTCTTATTCCATTGTCGTGGTGCACGACGACTACCAGCCGATCTCAGCGGACGCGTACATGATTCCGGCGGACGCCAGCGATCCGTATGAGTTGGACATGACGATGCAGCGGAAGTGAGTGGAGACTAGAGATTGGGAGATTAGAGACTGGGAGATTGCCAAGTTGGTGATCTCCCAATTTTTTTTGCACAAGTTGGTTAACCCATCGTGACCGTTAGACACCGAGTTTTTTGAAAAAACTCGGTGTCTGGCTGACGCAATTTCCTACACAGAAAGCAGATCCTTCCACATCGCCACCAGCAACGCCGCACGTCCAGCAATCTCATCCACCAGGATGTGCTCGTGGTCGGCGTGCGCGCCGTCGCCGGGCACGCCGAGGCCGTCGAGTGTGGGCACGCCGAGTGCGCCGGTGAAGTTGCCATCGCTGCCGCCGCCTGTGCTGCCCTCCGCCAGTTCCATGCCCAGCGTGCGGCCGATCTGCTGGACGCGGGCAAAGAGCGCGGCGGTGGCGCTGTGCTCCAGCGGCGGCCGGTTGAGAGCGCCTGTCACGTTGACCTGCGCGCCGGACAGCACCGGCTGGAGCGCTGCCATCGCCTGCACCAGCCGCGCGGCCTCGCTTTGCGTCCACACGCGCACGTCAATCTGCGCGGCGGCGCGCGCCGGCACGACATTGGTCGCCGTACCGCCCTCGATCATGCCGGCGCTGAGCGTCGTACCGGCTTCACGGTCGGCCAGCGCGTGGATCGCCAGCACCTGGTGCGCCATCTCCTTGATGGCGTTGACGCCTTTGTCGGGGTCGACGCCGGCATGGGCGGCGCGGCCGATGGTCTCCACCGTGAAGGTTCCCGTTCCCTTGCGCGCGGTTTTGAGCACGCCGCCGGGCAGTGGCGATTCCATGACCAGCACGTAGGCCGCGCGCCGCGCCTCTTCCTCGATCAAGACGCGCGAGGAGCCGCTGCCGATCTCCTCGTCTGAGGTGATCAGCACCGTGATCGGCCGCGGCAGGGCAATGTCGAGATCGCGCACCGCGCGCAATCCATACTCGACCAGCGCCAGGCTGCTCTGCATGTCGAAAATGCCGGGCCCGTAGGCTTTGCCCGCCTCAATGCGAAAAGGATGGGTTGCCAACGCGCCAACCGGCCAGACTGTGTCGTAGTGGCAAAGCACCAGCGCCGGCTTCTCCGTGCTGGCGCCGTGGACAAAGCGAGCGCGCAGGTGGTTGCCGCGCGCCGGCTGGTCGACAATCTCAACTGTGGCGCCGGCGTCCGTCAGGCGCGCGGCGAGCAACGCGGCGAAGGCATCAAGCCGCGGCTTGTCGTGGCTGGGCGTCTCCTGCGTGACAAGCAGGCGGATGGTTTCCAGCAGGTCGGGGTGGTGTTGTTGGAAGTAAGCAATCAACGAATCGTTGGTCATGTTGGCGGCTCAGCATCTGAGTGCGTTTTTGTGTGCTTCATCGACTGGAAGGTTCGCAATCGTGCTCGTGCGGTGGACGGCGAGCTTGATAGGCGCGCACTGCGGTAAGCGCCTCCTCCAGTGACTGATCGGCCAACAACGCTCTCCGTTCATCGGTGTAGTTGCCAAACCCTGCCGTGAATTGATTGAGGAAGCGCGTTGTAGCAACCACGCCCAACTCACGGTAAAGTAGATCGAGCGCGTCTTGCGTAATCTCCACCAACGGACGAGTCTCTGCAATCATTGTTCTAAAACCTCCACCAGCTCCACAGGGACGATCACGGCCACATTCAAGTCTGCGATGGCCCTCGTCCTGCGCAATGGCTGATCATCACAGGTGCAGAAGTAGTCAGCCTCTGCCGCTTCAGCGCACGCCAGATGGAGCGCATCCATCGGCTTTACACCTTCCTGGACAAGAGTCGCCGCCCGGTTTGCCAATGTGTCATCGACTTTGATGATGGTTGATGCTTGTGACAACACATGGCGTCCATGTTGGAGGCGCACGACAAATGGGTTCTGCAAAACCTCAAGCTCCAGCACGGTCGAAGAAATCAACGCAACCTTGCCCGTCTGCACCACGGCAAATACACCAAGCATCGCCTCAGCTTCCAACCGAAGCCGGGTCTGATCCAACTTATCAAGCGGGCGCTGAATGCTACACGTGTCCAGATACACGCTCACCGTCATTCCGTTCACCGCCGCCGCGGGCTGAGATGCGCCTGCCCGTCAGCGTGATAGCTCGAGCGCACCAGTGGCCCGCTCTCCATCCATTGGAAGCCGCGCGCCTCGCCTTCTTCTTTCAGGCGGCCAAACTCGTCGGGCGTGTAGTAGCGCACGATCGGCAGATGGAAGCGGCTTGGCTGCAAATACTGGCCGATGGTCATGATGTCGACGTCGTGAGCGCGCAGGTCGTCCATTACCTGCAAAATTTCGTCCCACGTTTCACCCAGCCCCACCATGATGCCCGATTTGGTCAGCGCTTCACCATCCATGTGCTTGGCGCGCTGCAAAAGCTCCATGCTGCGCATATATTTGGCCTGCGGCCGCACCGTGCGATAGAGGCGAGGCGCCGTCTCGGTGTTGTGGTTGAGGATCTCCGGCTTGGCGTCCATGACAACCTGCAGCGCCGTCTGGTCGCCCTTGAAATCGGGAATGAGCACCTCAACTGTGCAGCCGGGCGCCAGCTCGTGAATCCAGTGCAGGCTCTCGGCAAAGACCCAGGCGCCGCCGTCCGACTGTTCGTCGCGGTTGACGCTGGTGAGCACGGCGTGGCTCAGCGCCATCTGCTGGATCGACTCGGCGACGCGGCGCGGTTCATCCGGATCGAGCAGGCCGGGCCGCCCCGTCTTGATCTTGCAGAAACCGCACGAACGCGTGCAGGTGTCGCCCATCAGCAGGAAGGTGGCGGTGCCGCGCCCCCAGCACTCGCCGATGTTGGGACACATCGCCTCTTCGCAGACGGTGTGCAACCGCTGGCCGCGGAAGAGCGAAGTCAGTTCGCGATATTTGGGGCTGTCGGCCGCGCGCACGCGCAGCCATTCCGGACGACGGCCGCGCGTCAGGTTGCTGCCGTTCGCCGGAGCGGCGGGCGCGGTTTCCAGGGTGATATTGCCAAATTCGTTGTGTGTGGTTTGCATCGTCCGTTCTCGAATTCTCTTCGCCTCGACTGCCGACTCGATCTGCCCATCAAGGCGTGAAGGGGTGTGAAATCGGTCAGCCCGTGGGCTGTTTTGGCATAAACGGTGTGTCGTGGCAGCTATTGTACCACGATCCGTGGCGCGCCTCTACGAACGCTGCATCAAAAAGTTGTCGATGAGCAGCGCCGTGGCCGCGGGCTTGTGCAAGTGTGGTGTATGATCCGCTTCCGCTACAATCTCTACAGTTGCGTTGGGAAGCTCAGCCGCCAAGCGATTGGCGGTTTCGATGCCGCGCAGATCACCGCCGCCCCAGATGAGCAATACGGGCTGCTGCACTTGCGCCAGATCGGCGGGCACGCGGCTGGCGGGGAGCGTGGAATTGCGCGCCATAATGGCGTCGGTTGTCCCCTGGATCTCCGCAAGATGCTGCCGCCGCTCGATCGTTTCTTGATCGGGACAGTATCCATTCGTGCGGCAGCCGATCGCAAAAAGAGCGCCCGAACGCGGCCCAGCGCCCAATCCTGTCCAGGTATTGGCCCGGCCGATGCCGAAAGGCAGCGCGCCCAACTGCGCAAAAATCCCACCGCCACTATCGTAGAGTTCGGCGCCTATCAGAACCAGCCGCTCGACCCGTTCAGGGTAATCCAGCGCCATTTGCACCGCGGCCGCACCGCCGGCCGACGCGGCGACGACATCCGCTTGCTCGACGTTCAGGCTGTCCAGCAGCGTAACAAGGGCATTGGCCTGCCCCTGCACGGTATAGAGCGGCGACGTCTCGCCAATGCGTTCGGAATGGCCGAAGGGCGGCAGGTCGGGAATGATCAGAAAGTACTTCTCCTCAAGATAGGGCGCGATCTCACTCCACTCGTAGCCACCGTTGACGTTGAAACCATGCACAAAGAGCAGCGGCTGGCCGTCTGGATTGCCGAGGAGTTGGTAATGAATCTGACGCCCGTCGACTTCAACAAACGAACCGGGCGCGCCATCGCCAGCAGCGAAACGCTCCGATGCGCCGAGCGTGTGATTCGTACTTTGCGCCCAGAAGGCTGCACCAGCCACCAACAGCAACAGGAGAAACAGCGCCACCCACCCACTGGCGCGTAGACAACCGCCTCGCCTTGCTTCTTGCTTGCTCTGACTCATGCCATCCCTTTCAATGCCTTGCGCTCGGTTGTAAGTGAAGCGCCAGTATAGCGGAGCGTGCGAGATTTCTCTGTATGCTTTCTCTGTAAATTTTGATGGTTGCCGCAGCGCGCCAGGCGCGAGGGAAGAAATGGCGGGCCAGTAGATAGAAGCGTCTCGGAGATGCGGCGACGTGCACCGGTTGAGGGGGGATGACAACCAGCATCCGTGGCTGAGTTTCAGCGCGCGTCCGGTGCTTTTTGGCTCGCTGCGATGAGGAGCACTGCCGTCGCCATGCCCACGTAGAGCCAGAAAAGCGCGGTCATGTGCGGGTAGGTCATGTTGAACCAATAGTGGTCAAAGACGCCGCTGACCAGCGCGCCGAGGATAGCGCCGGTGTAGCCGAGCAGCAGCGCCTCCAGTCTCACATTCAGTCCGCCGCGCCACGCGCGCAGCGCCATCACGAAGAAACCCACCATCACCGCCACAAACATGGCAAGGCCGATCACGCCCATATTTTCGGCGATGATCAGATAGAGCATACTGACGCCCAGGTAGATATCCATGTCGGGCGTGCCGGTAAAGCCGACGCCAAAGAGCGGGTAGCGCTCGATCAGGATCAGCGCGTCCTTGTACTCGCCAAAGCGCATCTGCGTCGCCAGATCCTGGCCCACAAAGCCTTCCAGCAGCCGCGCCATGTATTCCTGTGTAATCGGCAACAGCAGGAGCAGCAGCCCGGCGGCGATGCTCAGCGGGATCAACCGGCGGTACTTGAGCACCGCCAGCAGCGCCACCGCTGACGCCAGTCCCAGCAGCGCCGACCGGCTGTAGGTGAGATAGAGCGCCAGCGCCGCAGTTGCCAGCATGGCGAAGGTCAGCCAACGTGGAAAGATCGGCTGGTTGGAGACGAGCTGCGGCAGCAGCAGCGCGGCAACGAGGATCATCATACCGCCGAGCACGTTGGGATCGACCGCGGTGCCGATGGCGCGCATCGTGCCCGCCGGGTCATCTTCGATAAAACGCAGCGCGCCAAAGCCGCCGGGATAATCGAAGCGCGCCATGCGGTCGAGGATGCCGACGGTAAACTCCTGGGGCAGCACGTAGAAAAGCACGGCGATCGCCGCCGCGCCCCAGCCCGCCACTATTACCCAGCGCGTCACCCAGATCGCCTCCTCTTCGCTGCGCACCGTGTTGACGATGACGAAAAAGAGCGAGATCCCGATCAGAATCTCCAGAAAACGGCGCAGCAGAAAGGTGCTGGCCGGGCTGTGCGTCAGCCCCAGCGCAAAACTGAAGAGCGCCAGCAGCAGAAAGAGCACCACCAGCAGCCCGATCGGCGAGGCAATGAACTCCTCCTGCTGGCCGATGATCAGCTTGAAAAGCCAGACAAAAAAGAGCGCGCCCAGCGCCACGTCGAGAAAGGTGGGCTTAAAGCCAATCGAGAAGGGAAGCGTGGCGAACGGTATCAAAAAGACGACGCCGCACAGCGCTACAAACCCCCAGTGCGTGTCGTTGAGGATCAACATGCCGCCGATGATCGCCGCGGCCGCGACCAGCGCCATCAGCGGCCCCGCCACGCCGATAAAGAGGGTGATCAGCAGCAGGCCGCTCGCCAGCAGCCCAGCCAGCACCAGCCGGCGCACCAGCGGGTTGGGCGAGAAGAGCGCATCTTGAAAGGTACGGAAGGTGCTGTGTAACAAGAAGTGACCTCAGGTCCGGCAAAACATTCGCTGCTCAAGTTTCGCCATTCTAGAGCAAGTGAGTGGCTGCCGCAACATTGCGAGGCTGCAGGGTCGAATGCGTGTAGACGGCAGATGACGTCCCCGGCACGGCGCAGAAGTTGTTGCACTGCATGACAAGACGGTGCGCCGTGCCGGGGACGTTCCGAGCTCTCTTAATCCGCTATCAGTGGCAGGTAGATCTGTGGCGTTATGGCGTCGACCTCTTGGTCGGCCATGTCGTCGTAGTCGTCGAAGGTGGCGCCGGCGGTCGG
>Ga0073899_10000121_pt1 | contig 67996 bp, 58 predicted proteins | sample KloWWTmetaKNB5Ph_FD_88975 | JGI IMG/M metagenome (GOLD analysis project Ga0073899, IMG submission 88975) | Active sludge microbial communities from Klosterneuburg, Austria, studying microevolution and ecology of nitrifiers - Klosterneuburg... | ecosystem: Engineered > WWTP > Aerobic digester >... | reverse complement strand
TAGTGGAAGAAGCAGCGGCGCAGGAAGGCGTCGGGCAGCTCCTTCTCGTTGTTGCTGGTGATGAACACCACCGGCCGGTGCTTCGCCTTGACCAGTTCACGCGTCTCGTAGACGTAGAACTCCATGCGGTCGAGTTCGCGCAGCAGGTCATTGGGGAATTCGATGTCGGCCTTGTCGATCTCGTCGATCAGCAGAGCCACCGGCTGCTCGGTGGTGAAGGCCTGCCAGAGCGTGCCCTTGACGATGTAGTTGCGGATGTCGCGCACCTTCTCGGCGCTGTCGGCATCCGAGAGCTGGCTGTCGCGCAGGCGGCTGACCGCGTCGTACTCGTACAGGCCCTGCTGCGCCTTGGTGGTGCTCTTGATGTGCCATTGCAGCAGCGGCAGGCCCAGCGCGGCGGCGACCTCCTCGGCCAGCATGGTCTTGCCGGTGCCGGGTTCGCCCTTGACGAGCAGCGGGCGTTGGAGGGTGATGGCGGCGTTGACCGCGAGCATCAGGTCCTGGGTGGCGACGTATTGGTCGGATCCGGTGAACTTCATGCGCTGCAGCAGGTGAGGTGGACGGGCCGACCCAGTATATCGGCGTGCGCTGCGGCCCGCCGCCGCCCGGATCAGGCCTGGTGCAGCGAATCGGCGTGTTGATGCGACGCGAGTTCGGCGTAGGCCACGAGTCGCAACTTGCCGGCGGACTTGCCGGCGTACATGGCGGCGTCGGCCTCGCGCATCCAGGCGTTCGCATCACGCACCGGGCCGCTGGCCAGGCTGTATCCGACCGTTGCGCCGACGCGGCGCAGTTGGCCGCCGGCCAGCAGGAGCGGCTGTTCGAACTGCGCCAGCAGCTTGCAGCCGATGGCGGCAGCATCGGCCGGCGTGTTCAGCCCGGTGGCGAGCACGACGAACTCGTCGCCACCGATGCGCGCCACCACATCGCCGGCGCGCGTGGCCTCCTTGAGCCGCTGTGCCAGCGTGGTGAGCACGGCGTCACCGGCCTCGTGGCCGAGTTGGTCATTGATCTGCTTGAAGCCATCCAGGTCCAGCAGGAACAGGGCCTTCAGCGGTGCGCGGCCATCGGCACGCGGACCGTCGCCGATGCCCGCAGCGAGGACGCGTTCGAGCCCGCGCCGATTGGCCAGCCCGGTCAGCGGGTCGGTGTGCGCCAGCGCGTCGAGCAGGTCGTGCTCACGGCGTGAGCGTTCGGCCGCCTCGCGCAGATGCTCGACGCGCAGGCCCAGCACCATCAGCCAGCACAGCATTTCGCCGGTGGCGCCGAACTGCGCCCCATAGAGTGTCCAGCCGTTGACGGGCAGCAGGCCGCGCAGCAAGGTGGCGATGACCAGCATCCCGGCGGCAAACGACAGCCACCCGGCGATGAGGAAGGGGGCTGCCCGGTCATCTCGGCGCCAGCGCAGGATGACCACGGGCAGGAACAGCAGCACGTGGCCGATCACCCCGATCGATGCGGACACGGCGGCCTGCCGGTAGCTGATCGCCCCCAGCAGAAAGGCCACCAGCAGGATCAGCGCCACGGCTGCCAAGACCTGGACCCAGTTGGCCAGACGCGGCCAGGACTGCCGGACCTCCAGGGCATGGAGGCAGAAATACAGGTTCGCCGCCAGCACGGCGAGGGAGGATCCGGCCGAGACCTGCGTGGCCAGCCAGGCGTTGTGGGGCCAGAGGTACTGCGCCCCGACCCCATAGATCGCCAGCGCAAACGCAGCGTTGGCACAGAGCACGCCGGCATACGCCAGGAACATCGGCTGGCGCAGGCTGATCCAGCGCGAGACGCTGTAGGCCAGCATGAACAGCATCAGCCCGCCCAGCATGCCGAAGAGGATCTGGTCGTGGCTTTCCAGTTCGTTCAGGCGTGACCAGGGCATGAAGTGCAGCGGCACGATGACGGCGGTCATCGTGCGGATGCGAACCATCACGTCGTAGGACTGGCCGGGCTGCAGTTGCAGGTCGGCGGTCAGCGCCCGGGTGGGCAAGGGGCGCAGCGAGAAGGGCGTGAGCGAGCCGGTGCGGCTCTGGTGCACGATCTGGCCCAGCCGGTCGAACACGATGAAATCGACCTCGTTGAGCAGCGGGTACTCCAGCCGGGCCACCCAGTTGCCCGCAGCCCCTTCACCCACCTTGATCGGGATGTGCAGCCAGATGGCCGAGGGGCGCTGACCGAGGTTCTGGTAGGGCGTGCGCGGGACCTCGAAGCGGCTGAGCGAGCGCCAGGCGGCCTGGGCGTCCAGGCTGTTGCTGGCGTCTTCCATGATGCGGGTCACCGGCCAGGCCGCGGCATCGCGCGTGTGGCTGTCCAGCTTCAGGACGCCGCTGGCGGGCACCAGCGGGGCCTCGCTGCGCGCGGGTGCCCCGGCCAGCACCGCCAGGCAGGTCAGCACCACCGCCAGCAGGGCCTGGGGCGTGTGCCACAGGGTCTGCCAGCGCGGTGGACGCGGCTCGCCGAGGGCAGCGCGCAGCTTTCTCAGGTGCAGGGCCATTCGGTTCAGGAGGGGCGGCATGTGCAGTGACGGTCGGTGGCGGAGGCCGATCACGTCGCAGTGCTCCTCCATGCAGCGGTTTCGACCCCCGGTGCACCCAACTTGAGCGGCTCCTCGCGCCGATCAGACCAATGGCGGTAGTCCGTGGCGCGCCCGGGCCCGCGCGCAGGCATCGTCGCCCCGTCCCAGCGGTGCGAGCAGGCCGAACTCCCGACAGGGGCCGGGCCGCCACTCGTAGATGCCGCAGCCGGCACGCTGACCCACCGTGCCGGTGAGCGCCGCGCAGCGCGGCGGGGTGTGGTCGGTGCCGCGCAGGCGCGCCAGCGTGTCGCTCAGTTCGACCGCCAGCCCGTCCGGCACGCCGCCGCCGCGGCTGGCCAACTCCTCGCAGGCAAAGTCGACGCGAAAGCTCGCGCAGCAGGCACCGCAGCGCAGGCAGGGGTTGTCTTGGGTCGATGAACTCATGTCGGCCAGGTCACTCGGCGTCACCGCCGGTCGTGGTGCCGTCGCGCTCGATGCGCCCGTCCACCAGCTCGATGAGCCGGTCGCAGCGCGCCGCCAGCCGCGGGTCGTGGGTGACGATCAAAAAGGAGGTGTTCAGCTCGGCGTGCATGCGCCGCAGCAGCGCAAACACCTCGTCGGACGCATGCCGGTCCAGGTTGCCGGTGGGCTCGTCGGCCAGCACCAGCGGTGGCGAGAGCACCAGCGCGCGGGCGATCGCCACGCGCTGCTGCATGCCGCCGGAGAGCTCGCCCGGGCGCTTGTGCATCGCCTCGCCCAGGCCGACGGCATCGAGCAGCGCGCGGGCGCGTTCGAGCTCGCTGCGGCCGACGCGGCCCTCGCGCATCAGCACCGGCAGGGTGACGTTCTCCAGCGCCGAGAAGGCCGGCAGCAGGTGGTGGAACTGGAACACGAAGCCCAGCGTCTGGCGGCGCTGGCGGGTCAGGCCGGCATCGTCCAGGCCCGCCATCTCCAGCCCCTGGATGCGGTAGCTGCCGCTGGTCAGGCGTTCCAGCAGGCCGATGAGGTTGAGCAGCGTGCTCTTGCCCGAGCCGGAGGGGCCGATCAGCGCGGCGAACTCGCCCGCCGCCAGCTGCAGCGACACGCCGTGCAGCACCTCGGCCTCGTTGGGGCGGCCGAGGTTGTAGCGCTTGCGCACGTCGGCCAGCTCGATCAGCGGCGGGGTGCCTGGCGTGGGGATCGGCACGGGCGATGTCACAGCCGGATCGCCTGCGCCGGGTCGAGCGCCGCGGCGCGGCGCGCCGGTGCGACCGCCGCCAGGATGCCGCAGACGGTGGCCAGGGCGGCGATGCGCAGCGCCAGGCCGGGTGCCAGCGCGATCTGGAACAGCGGCTGCCCGTCCGAGCCGCGCACGAAGGTCACGAAGGCCCACACCAGAGCGGCCGCCAGCAGCACGCCCAGCAGCGAGCCGATCGCACCGACGATGGCGCCCTGCAGCAGGAAGACGCGCAGCATCTGCCCCTGCGTCGCACCCATCGCACGCAGGATGCCGATCTCGCGCTGCTTCTGCACCACCGACACCACCAGCACACTGGCGATGCCCAGTACCACCACGACCATCACCACGCCTCGGATCAACGAGGTGCTGACCGACTGGGCGTTCAGCGCCGAGACCAGCTGGGCGTTGGCCTGCTGCCAGCTTTCCACCTTCAGCGGCAGTTCACGCTGCAGCCGATCGGCCAGGTCCTGCGCGGACCAGACGTCGGCCAGCGCCAGCTCCAGCACGGTGGCGCCACCGGGCAGGCCGAGCAGGCTCTGGGCGGCGCGCAGCGGCACGAGAACGGTGCGCCGATTCAGGTCACGCACGCCCAGGTCGACCAGCGCGGTGACGCGCACCGAATCGCTGACGCTGCCCGCGGAGCCGTTGCCGGTGGTCAATGCCACCCGGTCGCCGATGCGCACACCCAGGTCATCGGCCAGCTCGCGCCCGAGGATGGCCTCGCCCGGTCCCAGCCGCGCCTGGCCGGCCACCACCTTGCTGCGCAGGCCGATGATGCGGTCGTAGCGGTCCAGGTCGACGCCCATCAGCGCGATCGACTTGGCCGCCTCGCCGCGCAGCGCCAGCGCGGCGCCGGAGACCATCGGCGACACGGCGGCCACCTCGGGCCGGGCCTCCAGCAGCGGCACGAGGGCCTGCCAGTTGCCGATCGAGCGCAGGCGCTGGGCGCGCGGCTGGGTCATCGTCAGCGTGGCCGTGCCCGAGGCCGGGGCGCGCGCCGGGCTGACCGCGTCGTCGGGCGCCTTCAGCGTCACATGCGCCTGCGCCCCCAGCGTCTTGGCCAGGGTATTGGCCTGCAGGCCGCTGATCAGCGCCGAGATGTAGGCCACCACCGCGACGCCGGCCGCCACGCCCACGATGATCAGCAGCGTCTGCATGCGCCCCTCGCGCAGGAAGCGCAGGGCAATGCGGCGTTCAAAACCAAGCCAGTCGAGCATCAGGGGGCCATCGGCGCAATCGGGGCCATCGGGGTGATGTGGCTCAGCGGCCCATCGCATTGGTCAGCGTGGCGCCGGCATCGTCGGCCTTGGCGCCGCGGACCATGGTGGCGAGCGGGGCCACTGCGACGCGCACGCGCGCGCCGGGCGGTGGAGCCGCGCCGGTGAGCACGAGGTCGCCGGCCGCCAGGCCGGACAGCACCTCGGCGGCGTCCAGCGTGCGCAGGCCCAGCCGCACCGTGACGGCCTCCACGCGGCCGTCACGCACCCGCCAGACGGTGGCCGAGCCATCCGGCGCGATCGCCGCCGCGGTGTTGGCGGCGACATTGCCAGTCGAACCCGTGCTGCGCAAGGCGGCCATCGGCAGCGCCAGCGCCTGCTCGCACCGGGCGGTGTCGACCTCCACCGACAGGGTCATGTCCTCGCGCAGGAAGGCGGGCACCGGCGCGTCGACGCCAAACCGCACCTCGACCGCGCCGCGCTGCGCATCGACCAGGGGCGCGATGCTGCGCACCCGGGCCGTGAAGCGCCGTCCTGGGAAGGCGTCGGCCAGCACCGCGGCGCTCTGGCCGACCTGCAGTTGCTCCAGGTAGCGCTCGTCCACCTGGGCGAGCAGCTCGGTCGGGCCATCCAAGGCGAGCGCCAGCAGCGCTTTGCCGGGCTGCACGATCTGGCCGGGCTCGACCAGCCGGTCCAGCACCTGCGCGGCGGCGGGGGCGGTGACGGCGGTCTGCGCCAGCCGCGCGCGGGCGGACTGGGTGGCCGCCTGGGCCAGGGCCAGCTGGGCCTGCGCCTGGGCCACGTCGCTGCCCTGGTCACCGATGGCTGTGGCCTGGGCGCGGGCGCTGTCGCGCTGGGCCTGCGCCACCGAGACGGCGCGCTGGGCATCGTCCAGCTTCGCCGGGCTGAGGAAGCCCTGCGCGACCAGGTCCTGGCTGCGCCTGAGCTCGGCCTGCGCCGCCAGCAGCACCGATTCGGCCTGGGCGGCGCCCGCCAGGGCGGCGCTGCGGCCGGTGCTGCGCAGCCCGGCCAGCCGTGCGGCAGCCTGCTGCTCGCCGGCCTGTGCCTGCGCCAGCGCGGCGCGCAGCTCGTCGCTTTCCAGTTGCAGCAGCAGCTCGCCGGGCCGGACGCGCTCGCCTTCGCGCACCTTGACCTCGACGACGCGGCCGGTGAGCGTGCTGCCGAGCTCGACGCGTGACAGCGCCGCCACCCGCGCCGAGAACTGCAGTGTGCGCAGCAGGGGCGCTGGTTGCAGCTGCACGGCGGTGGCGGCAGGGGCGCGCAGTTGCCAGAAGGCGACGCCGCCCGCCAGCATGGCGGCAGCGACCAGGAGGGCAATCAGCGATCGGCGGGTCATGCGGCCATTCTTGCACTGGCCAGGCTCAGTCCCGGTTGGCCAGGGCCTTGGCGATGCGTTGGCGCCCGACCTTCGCCTTGGGCACGGGGACGTCGAACCAGGTGCGCACGTCCTCCTCCAGGCCGATGCCGTGCATGAAGTTGTAGACCGCCTTCTTCAGCCCGACACCCAGCGCGTCGTGGTCCGTGCCCGTGGGGTCGATGAAGCCGATGTCATTCTTGGCGAAAGTCACCGGCGGCAGCGGTTGGAGCGTGATGCCGTACTTGGCCGGCTCCAGCCCGACGGGCGAGTGCACCGTGCAGGCAAAGCGGTGGAAGAAGCCGGACTGGATGCAGCCCGCGGCGAAGAGCTGGCGCACGTACTCCAGCGCGTCCACCGTGTCCTGCACCGTCTGGGTCGGGAAGCCGTACATCAGGTAGGCGTGCACCAGGATGCCGGCCTCGGAGAAGGCCTTGGTCACGCGCGCCACCTGGTCCACCGTCACGCCCTTGGCCATCAGCGCCAGCAGGCGGTCGGACGCGACCTCCAGCCCGCCGGACACCGCAATGCAGCCGCTTGCCGCGAGCTGCTCGCACAGCGCGGGGGTGAAGGTCTTCTCGAAGCGGATGTTGCCCCACCAGGAAATCGGCGTTCCGCCGCGCTCGCCGCGGCGGATCAGCTCGGCCGACAGCGCCTTCAGCGCCTTGGGCGGCGCGGCCTCGTCGACGAAGTGGAAGCCGGTCTGGCCGGTCTCGGCGACGATGGCTTCGATGCGGTCGGCCAGCAGCTCGGCCGAGGCGCCCTCGTAGCGGCCGATGTAGTCCAGGCTGACGTCGCAGAAGCTGCACTTCTTCCAATAGCAGCCCTGCGCGACGGTGAGCTTGTTCCAGCGCCCGTCGCTCCAGAGCCGGTGCATGGGGTTGAGCATGTCGAGCAGCGACAGGTAGCGCCCCAGCGGCAGGCCGTCCCAGGTGGGCGTGCCGACTTCGGCGAAGGCGACGTCCGGCTCGGCCAGGTTGACATACCGGACGGCTCCGTCGGCGTCGCGCTTGAAGGTGCGCACCAGCCGGCTCGGGCCGCGCTCGCCGCGCAGGTGCTCCAGCAGCGCCAGCAGCGGGCGCTCGCCGGCGTCCAGCGTGACGTAGTCGAAGTAGTCGAACACCCGCGGCTCGGCCAGTTCGCGCAGCTCGGTGTTGACGAAGCCGCCGCCCAGCACGGTGACGATGGCCGGGTCCTGGGCCTTGATGGCCTGGGCGATGCGGAAGGCCGCGTAGACCGAGCCGGGGAAGGGCACCGAGAGCAGCACGACCGTCGGCCGGTGGTGCTCCAAGGCGGCCAGTGTCAGCTCGCGCAGCAGTTCGTCGACCAGCGTGGGCGGAGTCGCCAGCGCCTGCGCCAGCGGGTCGAAGGTCGGCTGGCTCATCGCCAGCGATTCGGCGTAGCGCACGAACTCGAAACGGGGGTCGACCGCCTCGCGCAGCACGTCGGCCAGGTCGTTCAGGTACAGCGTGGCGTAGTGGCGCGCGCGGTCGTGGGTGCCCAGCGCGCCGAAGGCCCAGGCCATCGGGTCGCCGCCACCGTCGTCCCCGGTGGCATCGGCGTAGGCCTCCAGCGCGCCGAAGCGCGGCCCCTCGGGCAGGAAGTCGCGCGCGACGATGCGGTGCATCAGCGTCGAGTCGCGCCCCTGCAGGAAGGCGACCACCGGCCCGATCGTGCGGCGGTACTCGGCAAAGTGCGCCAGGAAGCCTTCCACCCGCGGCGTACGCTGTGCGGTGGGCAGTGCCCCGGCGCGCGAGCGCACGGCGTCCAGCCCGGAGGGCGAGAGCAGCCGCAGGATCAGCGCCAGCGCCAGGTCCTCCTGCACCGCGTCGATGCCACGCGAGCGCAGGAAGCCGGTGAGGTAGGCGGTGGACGGGTAGGGCGTGTTGAGCTGCGTCATCGGCGGGATGACGCTCAGCACGCGCGGCGTGGTCACTGCAGCCGCGCCTGGTGCCGCTTGATCTGCGCGCGCACCTGGGCCGGGGCGGTGCCGCCCAGGGTGTTGCGCGCGTTCAGCGAGCCGGCCAGGGTCAGCGCGGCGTGCACATCGGCGGTGATGCGCGCGTCGTAGCGCTGCAGCGTCTCGAGCGGCAGCTCGGACAGGTCCCGGCCCAGCGCGATGGCGTCCTTGACGGCATGGGCCACCACCTCGTGCGCGTCGCGGAAGGGCAGGCCCTTCTTGACCAGGTAGTCGGCCAGGTCGGTGGCGGTGGCGTAGCCCTTGAGCGCGGCGCGCTCCATCGCGTCGGCCTTGACTGTCAGGCCGCCGGTCCTTTGAGGATTCGGGGAACCATCGGCCGCCACCTCGCCGCCGATCATCTCGGCCATGATGCGCAGCGTGTCCTTGACGGTGTCCACCGTGTCGAACAGCGGCTCCTTGTCTTCCTGGTTGTCCTTGTTGTAGGCCAGCGGCTGGCCCTTCATCAGCGTGATCAGGCCCATCAGATGGCCCACCACGCGCCCGCTCTTGCCGCGCGCCAGCTCGGCCACGTCGGGATTGCGCTTCTGCGGCATGATGGACGAGCCGGTGCAGTAGCGGTCGCTGAGGTTGATGAAGCCGAAGTTCTGGCTCATCCAGACCACGATCTCCTCGGCCAGGCGCGAGACGTGCACCATCACCAGCGTGGCGAAGCTGGTGAACTCGATGGCGAAGTCGCGGTCGCTCACCGCGTCCAGGCTGTTCTGGCACACGCCGTCGAAGCCAAGCGTCCTCGCCACGCGCTCGCGGTCCAGCGGGTAGCTGGTGCCGGCCAGGGCGGCGGCGCCCAGCGGCAGGCGGTTGACGCGGCGGCGCAGGTCGGCCAGGCGCTCGGCGTCGCGGGCGAACATCTCCACATAGGCCAGCAGGTGGTGGGCAAAGCTCACCGGCTGCGCGACCTGCAGGTGCGTGAAGCCGGGCAGGATCACGTCCACGTTCTGCTTGGCCACCGCGACGAGTGCGCGCTGCATGTCGGCCAGCAGCAGCGCGATCTGGTCGATCTCGGCGCGCAGCCACAGGCGCACGTCGGTGGCGACCTGGTCGTTGCGCGAGCGGCCGGTGTGCAGGCGCTTGCCGGCGTCGCCCACCAGGGTGGTCAGGCGCGCCTCGATGTTCAGGTGCACGTCCTCCAGGTCCAGCTTCCACTCGAAGCTGCCAGCCTCGATCTCGCTGCGGATCTGCGTCATGCCGCGCTCGATGTCGGCCAGGTCCTGCGTGCTGATGATGCCCTGCGCGGCCAGCATGGCGGCGTGGGCGAGCGAGCCCTCGATGTCGGCCTGCCAGAGGCGCTTGTCGAAGAACACGCTGGCCGTGTAGCGCTTGACCAGTTCGCTCATCGGCTCGGAGAACAGGGCGGACCAGGCTTGCGCCTTCTTGTCGAGTTGGTGGGTGCTCATAATCACTTGGATTGTAGAGAGAGCCCATGCCCGAGCCGACGCGCGCGCCTTCTTCCGACCCCCCTTTGCCTCCGCCCGCCCTGCCGCGCGGTAGGCCGTTGGCCGAGGTCTGCCAGGGCGGCGTGGTGCTGCGCACGCTGCTGTTCGTGCACGGCGTGGTGGCATTGGGGCTGCTGTGGCGCAGCGCGGATCTGGCCGATTGGAGCCTGCGCCTGTCGCTCGCGGTGCTGCCGGTGCTGCCGGCCACGCTGCTGTGGCTGGCCGGGCTGTGCGCCGGGCAACCGCGCATGCTGGGCTGGCGCGAGTCGCAGCGCTGGGTGGGGTTGGGAGCCTGGGGCGCGGTCTGTGGGCTCGCCGGTGCCCTGATCTCCCTGGCGGTGGAAGCCTGGCTGGCAGGGGTGGCGAGCGAGGTGGCCGCGGCGTCCGTTCCGGGGGCGCTGGCCTGGCCGGCCTGCGGTGCGGCCCTGGCGCTGGCGGTGGGCCACTGGCTGGCGCAGCGCGAGCGCCAGCGCGTGCCCGCGGCGACCCAGGCCCGGTTGGCCGAGCTGCAGTCACGCATCCGGCCGCACTTCCTCTTCAACGCCCTCAACAGTGCGATCGCGCTGGTGCAGGTTGACCCGGAGCGCGCCGAGGGCGTGCTGGAGGACCTGGCCGAGTTGTTCCGCGCCGCACTGGTCAGCGGCGGAGATCAGGTCAGCCTGGGGCAGGAGATCGAGCTGGCGCGGCGCTACCTGGCGATCGAGCAGGTGCGCTTTGGCGCGCGGCTGCGGGTGCAGTGGGCGCTTGAGCCGGCAGCGGAGAGCGCCAGCGTGCCCTCGCTGTTGCTGCAGCCGCTGGTCGAGAACGCGGTGCGCCACGGCGTGGAGCCGTCGCCCGACGGCGGTGAGCTGATCATCCGCACCCAGGTGCACAGCGGCCAGGCGCTGGTGTCGATCACCAACACCGTGTCGGGCGGGCCGGCGCGCGAGGGCGGGCACGGCATCGCGCTGCGCAACGTGCGTGAGCGCCTGGCCCTGCTGCACGATGTGACGATGCGCTTCGAGGCCGGGCTGGTCGAGGGTGGGCGCTACCGGGTGCGCGTCGCCGTGCCGCTGGTGGCACGGCGATCGGGCTGAGGCGGGTGAACCGTCCCGGGTTGGCGCAGGTGCGGTCAGGAGGAGAGCAGGGATGGCGTTGCGGGTGCTGATCGTCGACGATGAGGAATTGGCGCGGCTGCGGCTGCGCACGCTGCTGGCCGATTGCATCAGCCCGCCGGTGCAGGTAGCTGGCGAGGCGGGCAGCGCTGCGGCGGCGTTGCAGTGGCTGGCCACGCAGCGCGCCGATGTGCTGCTGCTGGACATCCACATGCCCGGGCTGGACGGGCTGCAGCTGGCGCAGCGCCTGCGCGGCCTGCCGCGCCGGCCGGCGCTGATCTTCGTCACCGCCCACCCGGAGCACGCGCTGGCGGCCTTCGAGGTGCAGGCGATCGACTACCTGACCAAGCCGGTGCGGCGTGCCCGCCTGCAGGAGGCGCTGGAGCGGGCCGCACACTGGCTGCAGCAGGAGTCGTCTGTGCCTCTCTCGGGCTTTGGCGCGATGGGCGCGGCTCTGCCGGGCGCATCGGCGGCATCGGGCGGCGTGATCGTCGTCCACGACCGGGGCGAGCGGGTGCGGGTACCGCTGTCGGAACTGCTCTACCTGCGGGCCGAGGCCAAGTACGTCTGTCTGCGCACGGCGCAGCGCAGTTACCTGATCGACGAGCCGCTGTCGGAACTGGAGCAGCGCCTGGACGGTGGCTTCGTGCGGGTGCACCGCAATGCGTTGGTGGCGGTCTCGGCGGTGCGTGCACTGGAGCGGCATCCTGTGGCCGATGCCCCGGCCACCGGCTTCGATGGCGATGCCTCTGCCGATGCGGTGGGCTGGGCGGTGCAGATCGCGTTCACCGACGAGTGGCTGGCCGTGTCGCGCCGCCAGCTGCGGCAGGTGCGAGCCGCGCTGGACGGGCACTGACGGTGCCGCATCGACGGCCCACCCTCGGCGGGGGAGCCGTGATCAGGCGTCGCCTGAACCAGGGGTGACCGGTGCGGCCGTGGGGGCGGCCCCGGCCGCTTGGCGGGTCTGCCAGTGGTTGCGGGCGGCCTTCGCGAATCGGCTCAGGCGATACAACGCTTGGTGATACCAAGGCAGTTTGAGCGCGTGCAACCGGTAGGTGCGCCGCTCGATCGGGTACCAGGACGCCAGGGCGCGCCGCTTGGCCAGCGGCTCATCCATGCCCAGGGCGTCGGACTCGTCGCAGGGCCCGCCGAAGAGCTGCTGCACCGCCATCATGCGCAGGTAGGTGCCGGGCGAGTACTTGTTGAACTCCGGGTCGTAGGTCCAGTGGCGCTCGAACATGATCGAGCCCTGGCGCATGCGCACGAGCCCGGCGATGTCCTTGCCGCCGGAGCGCAGCAGCCACACCGACGCCTGCTGCGTGGCGGCGAGCTGGGGTAACAGCGCGCGCAGGAAGTCCTGCTCGCGCGGATCGGCCCAGAGCTCCACCTTGGCCTCGGCCTTCCAGCTGCGCGCCTCGATGGCGAGGTAGCGATCGCAGGCTGCCACGATCTGCTTCGGGTCGTCGATGACGTCGAGCTGCAGGTCCGGGCAGGCCTCCTTCAGCTGGCGTTCGGCACGGCGAAAGCTCTGGCGCGTCTGGCTGGAACGGGCCTTGAAGTAGTCGTCCCAGCTGCCCTCGATCGGCAGGATGCCTGAGTAGGTGATGGGGTTGACCGTCGGTGTGAGTCCCTTCCGGCGCAGCCCTTCCAACGTCTGCGGATTCAGCGCCAACGAGCCCTCATCGATCTCACGGACGTCAATGATCTCCCAGTCGCGCCGATGCGCCAGCAACTGCTCGAACGTGGCCTGCCACACCTTGTCTGCACCGATGGTGTGCAGCACGCCGGGGCGGTCGCCAGCCAGGGTGGACAGGTGCGAGACGATGCGAACCGGCAGTCCCAGGTACCGCACGCGCGACACCAGCAGCGGCAACAGCCCCACCAGCAGGCCACGCTGGCGCATCACCACGAACCAAGCCTGGTCGGTCGGCTCGGCCAGGAACTTCCAGGAGGTCTCGACGAACCCCGGCGTGATGAAGATGCTGGGCCGCTCCATGCGGGTGACAGCGTCTGACCATTCGGCACGCAGGGTCTCGAAATGCTGTGCTCCCTGAAGCAGCGACACCTCGTACGGACCGGTGGCGGACGAGGTGGCGCAGGTGTTCATCGGGAGGGGGCATACCGCAGAGGCGGCGGGAATTGCATGAGTGGTGGGCATCTGAGCAGCTGCGCGTGTCCGGGCGGCGAACGCCGCAAAAGGACCGGACGACACGGCCTGTCACATTATTGGCCCTAACCTTAAGCGTGGCTTTAGCGCGAGCGCCCGCGAGCCGGGCCGGCGTGCAGGCGTACGCGTGCATTCTTGGACGATCCCCCTGTTCACGGTGTACCTTGGCATGGCCGGCGGGTCGAGAAGGCGGTATCCGGTGTCGGTCGTCAACCTTCCAGCGAAGCCAGCAACTGCTGCACATGGTCGCCATTGCACCGCCGATACAGGTCCTCGACCGAGATGGTCGAGTCCTGGAACCGGTCCAGCGCGGCATGCACACCCGCCAATTCGGCCTTGCAGAACGGGAAGAGCGTTTCTGCCGAGCCGCGGAGGATCCGTGCGGCGCTGCGGCGCACCTCCTGCTCAGGCACTTGGTCGGCCTCCAGGCCACTGCCGTCGGGGTTCAACAGGCCGCGTGCAAGCAACTGCTGCCGCACCCTCGGTTCATCGTGCTCATCCATCAGGGCAACGAGCACGCGGATCATGTTGTTCATCACGGTACGTCCCTCAGTACCGCGGGCCAGCGGCACGGTGAAGTGTGAGAGCGCATCCTCGACCCACTCGCGCTCTTGCCGAGAGCAGAGCTGCGGATGGTCCTGCAGAAGCATCAGGGCCTGGGAGCACAGCGCCTGGTGGAGCTTGATCAGCAACTCCAGCCTGGAAGACGCGTAGACATAGGCGTAGAAGCCGTCCCAGTCGTCAACGCTGTTGTAGACCCGCAGGGCCTCGGGTGATTTCAGCTCGCCCTTGAAGGAGCCGTTCCAGGCGACGTCCGCAAACTGGATGATGAGTTTCTTGCTGCCGGCGCAGCCGCGGGTTCCATCGCCGGAAATCAGCGAGCGCGAGCTGTCTGCCAGCGCGTACAACTCCTCGGCGCTCTTCGGCTCCGGATCCAGCGGGATCAGGCTGCCCATTTCCATGAGCGCACGCACGACCATGAAGGGGCCGACGCCGAGTGTGAAGAACGCGGTTTCCAGTGGCGGCAGCGACCCGCTCTCGATGCGGCGCTCCTTGCGGCGCGCGTGGAAAGCCGTGAGTGCCGCGCCCATCTTCGAGAAGACGTAACTCTGCAGCAGGTTGAAACGCTCGTCCGTCAGGCCGCGGCGCTGGATATAGTTATTGCGCAGCAACGTGGCCAATTGAATGGCGTTCTGCAGTTCGGCCAGTACGTGCCGAGAGGCGGTGATATTCGTGAGCAGGCCGTGGCGCGTCCCTTCAAACTTGCAGGTCCGGAATTCGGTGTCGACCACGACCTTGTAACGCTCGGGGGCCGTATTGGCCTCGCCAATCTGCCTGCCCTCCGTCGAGAAGAATGAGGAGATACCCAGCCACACGTCATGGTCAAACTCCATGTTGGGGCGGTGGTATGGAGGGGGGCTGATGGCTGAATAGGCCTTGACCGCAATCGGGTTGATCTTGGGCGAGTAGTAGGCCGACTTGATCATCGACTTGACCGGGTTCCCCATGGCTCGGTGCTCCTTGACGGTGGATGTTGCGCAACTGTGGTTGGTGTGAACGGGGCGCCTTGACGACGCTTTGGCGGGCGTGCCCGCATGGCGAGGCATTGCGCCAAGTCAGTGTGTGCCTGTTCACAGGCGAGGCCGCGATGATGGATGAGTCAATTGATGACTCTTGTGACAAATCGCAAATGGCGGCCGCTTTCACGGGTCGGCGACGGGGAGCAACGAGGCTGTCAGCGTGCCGTCTGGCGAGTCCTGTTGACCGTTGTCGGACGGACCTCAGGATCCCGCAGGGCCTCGAAGGGTTCCGTTGCTCAGTGGGCGATCGGGCGTGCCAGGCGCGCATACACCATGCGGTTGAACCACCACCTTTGCCCGACGTCTCGCGTGGAAATCTCCAGCCCAAGGGTACGCGCGTGCTCGCAGAATGCCGAGATTCTCTGCGGGTCCATCTGTTTGTCGACCACAGGGCCGTTGAATACGAGGCAGCCGCCTGGAGCCAGCAGGGCCACCAGGCGCGCCAGTTGCGCGCGGGCCAGGCCGGCATCGTTCATCGTCGGCAGGCACATTGCATCCTCGACGATCAGGTCAAAGCGTTGGTCGGTGGCACCCATCTGGGTGGTGATGGCCACTTCATCGCCCGTGAGGATGTGGATGTGGGGCAGGTCGTCGACCCCGAAGTACCGTCGGGCGACATCAACGATCACCGGGTCGAGTTCGAGCACGGTGATCGTTGCGGGCTCGAGTTCGCGGGTCAGTACTTTCAGCCCGGTTCCCCCGCCCAGTCCGCACATGAGGACGCGGGGGTGAGGCGCCAGTTCAAAGGGGACGCGATGCAGGTGCCCCCAGTATTCGCGATACAGCTCGGTTTCGCTGCCGCTCGTCATGCCGAAGGAATGGCACCGACCGTCGAGCAGCAGCCGCCGCTCCCGGCCCAGATCCACCACCTTGACCTCGCCGTTGTAGTCGGATGAGGCCGTATACCGGGTTTGGTGGCGATGCATGATCCTGCGTAGATGGCGGATTTGCCGGTTGGGCGATGCAATATATCGCTGCACCGTGGATATCAGGCGGGTGGCCTTCTGCAATATCATGGTTCCTCATCCTCGCGGTTCTGGCTCTGCCTGCGTGCAGCGGTTTTCTGAGAATCCTGTCTTCATCACCGTCGGTCGGGACATGGTGAGGTTGGAGGCAGGCCGGTGCTTCGGCAGGATCGATGAATTTTGCATATCACGGATGAAATTGCAAGTGCGGGTCGCACGGCTGCGCCAGCCTCTGTGGTGCGGGATCGTTTCCCACGTGGGGTGCCCCCCCCTGAATAAGGGGTTTTTGCTGCAGGATGTGCACTAAGTAGCGTTGCGTAACGAAACTGACCTTTGGTGCGGATGTTTTCAGTGGCCCGGGTGGCACCATTTCGGCCGTCCTACCTGCTGCGGGGCAGGTGAAAAAACATCTATAGAAGACGGGTAACCATCCATGTCAATCCCTCAATTGAGCATCCTCGTCCCGGCTCGGCCTGCAGAGCTCGAATCGCTGCGAGCTGAGTGGAACCAGTTGGCGGAGCGCCATCGCAGCCCGACCCACCGCATCGAGTGGGCACAGGCCTGCATGGACACGCTGTGGCACCCGGAAAGCGGGTCGCTGAGGCTCTATCTGGTGCGCAGGGAGGGGCGGCTGACGGCGCTGGCGATCATGCGCATGCGCAGGGAGTGGGGGTCGGTGTACTTCGAAGACCTGGGGACGCGGGAGATGCAGGAGCCCACGGACCTGCTGTACGAAACGCGTGAAGATCTCGCTTTTCTGCTCGATGGCATGCTGGGTCAGGGCTGGCCCTTCGTGCTGTGCCGTCTGCCGGGGGAGTCGCTGGTTCCCGAGGTGTTGGCCGAGCGACTGCGGGGGCGGGGCAAGATGCGACTCATCGAGGGGCGCAATTACCCCTACGTCCCGTTGGAGCAGTTTCCCGAGGCCGAGCTCAACAGCGGGCGCAAGTCAGACCTGCGTCGCATGCGGCGTCGTGCCGAGCAGCGCGGCCCCGTCCGTGTCGAGCTGGGGTGCCCGCCGGTGCATGAGGTGCAAGGTCTGCTGGACCTGGCTGTCGAGATCGAGGCGGCGAGCTGGAAACTGGGTACGCCGCATGCGCTGAAGCTGAACAAGAAGACCCTGGGCTTCCTGCGCAACCTGCTGCCCAGGGCGGCAGAGTCGGGCACTCTGCGCATGGCGTTCATGCACATCGGGGATCAGCCGGTGGCGATGCAGATCGCGATTGCCTGTGGTGGTGGCTACTGGCTGCTGAAGATCGGCTACGACGCTTCGCTGGGCTCGATGGCGCCCGGCCAGTTGCTGATGCAAGACACCATCAAGGCCAGCGTGGAGGCGGGACTGCGGTCGTATGAGTTGTGGGGACATGCGGCCGAGTGGACGCGCATGTGGACGTCCCACGAGATGGCCAGCCACTGTGTGGAGGCCTATCCGCTGGGGCTGCGCAGTGCACGCCGGATCGCCGCCATGGCGGTGCGCAAGATCTCCGTGCGCGCCAAGGCAGCGATGTCAGGCGGTAAGGCCGAGGCGCCCACCTGACGGCGGTGCCCGCGGCGGCCCTCGCCGCGGGTGTCAGGCGCGCAGGCGCTCGGCGATGCGCCGGGGGCTGATCAGGTAGGTCAGTTTGCGCACGCGGCGCATCAGGCGCTCGCCGCCCGACTCCTCCAGCTTGGCGCGGGCGCGGTCCAGGCTGTAGACGATGGTGTAGGGCCGGGCCTGCACGATCACGAAGCGGCCGTCCTCGACCAGCACGAACTCCACATCCATCGCGTTGGCGCTGCCGGCATGTTCTGGCAGCAGGACGTCGTGGATGCGCATCAGCTGTTCGGTCAGCGCCATGACCTGAGGCTCCGCAAGGATGCTGCGACCCTGCGTCAATGAGCTGCGGCTGAGCTGGTCGATGACGTACTGGTCCAGGGGCGCCAGGATGAGGTACTGCTCGGGCAACTCGTTACCGACGGCGCCGGTGACGGTGGTGCCTGCCACCTGCACGTTGATGAAGGCCGAGCGGCCGCTGCCTGGCTTGAACGGGTTGCCGGTGATGGCCACGCCGGTGGCCACGGCCTGCTCGACGAAGGGCTGGACGAGCACCCCCATCGCGACCGCGCGGTGGTCGATGCGGTACCACTCTCTCTCTTCGTAGGCGCGCTGCAGCCAGACGCTGGCCCAGACGAAGCGCAGGGCATCGGCGATCTGTGCCTGCGTGGGCGAGGGCGGCACGGCGATGCTCTCGTACAGGCCGGCGCCGTTGAAGCCCGCCAGGTCCTCGGCGTTGGTGCTGCTGCGCAGGATGAAGCGGCCGGTGGTGCCGAGGGCCCGCAGTTTGCCGTCGATGGCGGCGAGCAAGGATGGCTCCACCGGGTGCGAAGAGATCCGCTCGCGCAGCCGTTTGAGCCGCTCGGCCCGCACGGTGGCGCTGGCGGCGAAGTCCGGATCGGCCAGCATCGTGTCGATCTCGCCATCGAGTCCGGCGGATCGCACGTGCTGGACGTAGGTCGAGAAGGGCAGTGCGAAGCCCCCGGGGGTCTCGATGCCATCCACGCGGCTCAGGTCACCGAGCTGGGCCGACTTGGCGCCGACGCAGCGCACGGCGTCCTTCGGCAGCGCGTCGATGTTGAAGAGCTCGCTGGTATCGAGTTCCCGTTCCGGGACGAAGGTCGCCTCCGGGCGCATGCGTGCCCAGGCGGCTTCGGCGTCGGGCAGGGTGGCGCGCTCGACGGTGTAGTCCTGGCCTGCCACCGTCAGCTTCACCAGTTCTCCCTCCAGCCCGGTGAACAGGGCCCGGTCTGCCGCGCCGCGCAGGGCCATGTCGGGTGTGTTGCGGTTGCGGCTGAGCACCGCGACGTGGGCCAGCGGGGCCTGCAGCTCGCTGGTGACCAGCGCCGCCACCGGCGGGATCTCGTCGGGGACGTGGTCGATCACGACGACGTCGTAGGGACGCACCGAGGACACGTCCAGCCGGCCGCGCACGATGCGCAGGTAGCCGTAGGCCTCGCCGACGACCACGGGCTGGTACTCGATCGACGCGTTGATCGCGTCGCGCGACAGCACCGGGACCTTGCCGTCGAACGATTCGGCGATCTCGATCTGGCTCGGCGACGATGGGCGGAACCGCAGGTCCGAGGTCAGTGCAACGCGCGCAGCGATGAGCTGGTGCAGCCTGGCGATCTGGGGTGCCTTCATCGAGTCGCCACAGGTCAGCTCCAGGGTCCAGTGGTCACCGTCGAGGTAGTGCAGGATCGACCCCAGCAGGTAGCGCCGGTCGTCATGGTCGTATTCGTGGATCAGGAAGTGGTCGTGGACCGTCAGCGGGTTGATGTGCCTCAGGACGAACTCATAGTGGGTTTCCCACTTCTTTGAATTGAAAAAATAGATGCGATCGCCCTGGTGCTGGTCGATCACGAACTTGGCCGACTCGGTGCGTGCCGTGGTGTTGTAGCCGTGCCGCACGGAAATCGCATGCCAATGCGAGGGCGTGTCGATGCGGTCGATGTGGTCGACGTTGGCATGGCGGGAGAGGGAGAGGAATCCGAGCATCGGCGTAGGCGAGGCAGCAAAGGGCACTCGCGAGCAAAAGGAGGGGCCAGGGGCCGGGGCGACATGCGCCATCGTCGCCGCAGCGACCTCGCTCAGTGTACGGAGGCGCGGGAGGGTGCTTGCGCAAGATGCAGCGCGCCGGGCCGGCGGTTTGTGCAGTTTCCACGACAGGTCAGGCTGTCATGCGGGCGCTCCCCCGATCGAGTGGGGTATGCGACCGGAGTTCGTGCAGGAATGGCCTCGCGGAGGGCGCTCTGTCAACAGAGCCGGGTCACAACCCGGTTAGCATCGAAAGCTGTGCTGCAACGCCGCAGCCGATCCGCCCTGCCTTTTCGAACCACCCCGAACGCTGCGTGACTCTGCTGTCTTCCTTCGCCCGGCACACCCGGAACTACTCGTTGGCGAGTTCCCTGGTGATGGTCGCGGGGCTGGTCTCGTTTCCCATCCTCACGCGCTTGCTGCCGTTGGCTGATTATGGGGTGATGAGCCTGGTGTCGTCGTCGCTCGGGTTCGCGGTGGCCTTGGGCAAGCTGGGCATGCAGCATGCGGCGCTGCGGTTCTACAGCGAAGTGCGCGCCGGCAAGCATCCGGGGGTGGACCTTCGCCAGTTCGCCGCGACGGTCATCTACGGCATGGGCATGCTGGGCCTGTTCGCCTGTGCGCTCTGGCTGCTGGCCGCCTGGCTGCTGCCTGCCAGCCTCTGGGACGATCCCCGCATGCCCTGGTTGATGACGATGACCGCGGTGCTGGTGCCGCTGCGGGTGATCGACAGCGCCGTCGGCAACCTGCTGCGCGCGCAGGAGCAAAGCGGCCTGCTCTCGATCATGGGGGTGCTCAAGCGCTACGTGAGCCTGGCAGCGATCCTGGGCGCCGTGATCCTGATCGCGCCGACGGTCTGGAGCTTCTTCGGGGCCACGGTGGTGCTCGAGGTCGTGGCCGTCGTCGCGACGTTGTGGTGGGTGTTTCGCACCGACTGGCCGCGCTGGCGCGAGCGCTCCCCTGTCCTGTTCCGGGCCATGGTGGTCTTCGCCGTGCCGATGACGGGTTTCGAGCTGTCGTCGCTGGTGATGCAGATGGGCGACCGCTACGTGCTGCAGGCCCTGTTGGGTGCCGAGGCGGTGGGGCTGTATTCGGCGGCCTACAACCTGTCCGACTACATCAAGCTGGCGCTGTTCACGGCGATGAGCTCTGCGGCCCTGCCCATGTGTGTGCGCCTGGCCGAGAGCGAGGGAACGGCGGCGGTGGAGGCCTTCCTGGTGACCTTCACGCGCACCTTCCTGCTGATCGGCCTGGGCGTGGTCGCCGCGATGGCCGCGGTGGGGGCCGACCTGATGGCCGTGCTGGCTTCGGCCAAGTACCAGCCTGCGGCCGTGGTGATCCCCTGGGTGATGCTGGGCATGATGTTCGAGGCCTACATCGTCATTGCCGGTGTCGGCCTGTACCTGCGCAAGCGCTCCATCGTCACGATGGGCATGGTCGCCGGTGGTGCTGTGCTGAACGTCGTGCTCAACCTGCTGCTGGTGCCCCGCCTGGGCATCCAGGGGTCGGGCGTGGCCAACCTGTGTAGCTATGCGGCTGTGGTGGTCATCGCCCTGCTGGCGACGCGGCGCACGCTGCGTCCGCCGCCCTTCGCCCTGGGTTTCCTGAAGTTCGGCCTGATGGCTGTGGCGGCCTATCTCGTCGCCAACCAGGTGCATGCCGAGTGGGCCGTGGTGTCGCTGGTGCTGCGCGGTTCTGTGGCCGTGCTGGTGTATGCCGCGCTGGCATTGCTGCTGGACCAGCGTGCACGGCAGCTGCTGGGCCAAAGCTGGGCGAAACTCAAGGCAAGGAGGAAGTGAGTTGGCGACCCATACCGTGCTGATGTACCACGCCATCCCGGAGGATGCGCGAGCAGAGGCGGGCGTCGATCCGCATTACAGCGTGCTGCGCGATCAGTTCGCCGCCCACTTGCAGCTGATCGCCGAGTGCGGTGCGCGAGCGGCCAGCGTGCGGGCGATGCTCGACAGCCCGGCCGGCAGCCGCCTGGTTGGCGTGACCTTCGACGACGGCCACCGCTCCAACCACACCGCCGCTGCGATGCTGCGCGACGCGGGGGGATCGGCCGACTTCTTCGTCAACCCCTCCACCGTCGGTACCGGCCCCTTCTGCAGCTGGGCCCAGCTGCGCGAGATGGCCGGCTGGGGCATGTCGATCCAGTCGCATGGCCAGAACCACCGCTTCCTGAACGATCTGCGCCCGGACGAGGTGGAGATGGAGCTGGCGCGCTCCAAGGACATCGTCGAGCAGGAGCTGGGCCGGGCCGTGACGCTGTTCGCGCCACCCGGCGGGCGGCAGTCACCGGGCCTGGACGCCGTTGCCCGCCGGCTGGGCTACGAGCGCATCTGCTCCTCACGTGTCGGCCTGTGGGGCGATGGTGCCGGTGGCCCGCTGGAGGTGCCGCGCCTGGCGGTGCTGATGCAGACCGGGCTGCCGCAACTGCGCCGCTGGGTCACCCAGGCGCCGCTGGAGATGGCCTGGCAGCGTGGGCGCTATACCGCGCTGCGCCAGGCCAAGCGCCTGCTCGGCAACGGCGCCTATGTGCGCCTGCGCGGCGCGCTGCTGCGCGACGCGGCGCGCTGAGGGACCACGGGATGAGTTGGGCCCACGTCCTGTTCTGGTTTGCACTGGCGGTGCTGGTGTACACCTACGCCGGCTATCCGCTCTGGCTGGCGCTGCGCGCCCGGCTGGCGCCGAGGCCGCCACAGCGCCGCGAGGGCTACCTGCCGCGCGTGGCCATCCTGGTGGTGGTGCACAACGAGGCGGCGCGCATCGCCGCCAAGATCGACTCCTGCCTGGCGCAGGACTACCCCGCTGACCGGCTGCGCGTGCTGGTGGTGTCCGACGGCTCGACCGACCGGACCGCCGACGTGGTGGCCGGCTATGCAGACCGCCGCGTCAGCTGGCTGCCGTGTCCGCAGCGGCGCGGCAAGGCGGCCTGCCTGAACGACGGCGTGGCAGCCTGCGACGACGAGGTGATCGTCTTCACCGACGCGCGCCAGCGCCTGTCCACCGATGCGGTGTCGCGTCTGGTGGCGGTGCTGAGCGACCCGGCCTATGGGGCGGTGTCGGGCGAGCTGGTGTTCGTCAAGGACGAGGCCAGTGCCTTCGGCGAGGGCGTGGATGCCTACTGGCGCTACGAGAAGTTCATCCGCCGCCACGAGGCGCTGGTGGGCTCGGTGGTGGGCGTGACGGGCGCACTGTATGCGCTGCGGCGAGAGTGCTTCCGTCCGATCCCGTCGCACACGATCCTGGACGACGTGGCCATCCCGATGCAGGTGGTGATGCAGGGGCGGCGCGTGGGCTTCGAGCCCGGTGCGATCGCCTTCGACCGTCCGGCGCAGGACGTGTCGCAGGAGCGTTCGCGCAAGGTACGCACGCTGGCGGGCAACTTCCAGCTGCTGCAGCTCTTTCCCGCACTGATGCTGCCCTGGCGCAACCCGCTGTTTGGCGCCCTGATGTCGCACAAGCTGTTGCGGCTGGTAGCTCCCTGGGCGATGCTGGCCTGCCTGCTGGCCAATGCGGTGCTGGCCGCGTCGGGCAGTCTGTTCTTCCAGGGGGTCTGGGTGCTGCACTTCGGTCTGTACGTGCTCGGCCTGCTTGGCGCGGTGCCGGGGCTGGCCGACCGGGTCAAGCTGGTGCGCATCGCCCATGCCTTCCTGGTGCTGAACTGGTTTGCGGTGCTGGCGCTGCGTGAGTTCCTCGTCAACCGGCAGGCGCACCTGTGGAAGGTCAATACGATCTCGGCCGGTCCGGGTTCGACGTCCTGAGAGAGAGGCAGAGGTCGACGATGCGCGTGGTCTATTTCGTTTCGCTGTTTCCCTGCTGGTCCGAGACCTTCATCGTCCGCGAGATCCTGGCGCTGATGCGCCGTGGCGTGGAGGTGCGCATCGTCTCGCTCAAGCCGCCCAGCGAGACCCTGGTGCAGTCCGATGCCAAGGGCCTGCTGGATCGGGTGATCTACCCGGTGTCCGGCGGCCTGAACGCCTGGCGCGTGCTGAAGGCCTGCCTGGCGCATCCGCTGCGCGAGCTGGGGACGCTGATCGAGTTGGCGCGCCACCTGGGCGGACGGCCCGAGTCCTTCGCCAAGTCCCTGATCGTCTGGTGGCGCACCCTGGGCCTGGCCGACGAGGTGCGTGCCTTTGCGCCACAGCACCTGCACGCGCACTGGGCGACGTACCCGTCCACCTCGGCAATGTGGATGGCGCAGCGCCTGAGCCTGCCGTTCTCCTTCACCTCGCACGCGCACGACATCTTCCTGGAGGACCAGCTGATCGGCCCCAAGCTGGCGCGTGCGCGCTTCGCGGTGACGATCTCGGACTTCAACCGCCGCTTCCTGGCGCGCGAGCGGGGCCACCAGGCCGCGCTGCAGATGAAGATCGTGCACTGCGGCGTGGCGCCGCAGTCCTTTGTCTTCAAGCCCGAGGGCCGCGAGCCGCGCTTGGTGATGGCCGTGGGCCGGCTCGACGAGATCAAGGGCTTCATCTACCTGGTCGAGGCCTGCGGCCTGCTCAAGCAGCGTGGGGTGGACTTCCGCTGCGAGGTCATCGGCGAGGGCCCATTGCGTGGCCAGCTGGAGGCGGCGATCGAGCGCCTGGGCCTGAAGGAGAAGGTGGTCCTGCTCGGTGCGCGCCAGCAGGAAGAGGTGCGTGCGCTGCTGAACCGCGCCACGATGTTCGTGCTGCCCTCGGTGGTCACGCCCACGGGCGACCGCGACGGCATCCCGGTGGCGCTGATGGAGGCCATGTCCGTTGGCCTGCCGGTGGTGTCCACCCAGGTCTCGGGCATTCCCGAGCTGGTGATCGACGGTGAGACCGGCCTGACCGCGCCGGAGCGCGACGCCGCGACGCTGGCCCAGCGCATCGCCCAGCTGCTGGCCGACCCGGCACTCGGCCAGCGCCTGGCCCTGGCCGGACGCCGACTGGTCGAGGAACAGTTCGACATCGACATCGAGGCGGGCAAGCTCCATGACGCGCTTGTCTGAGGCCGATGTCGCCGATGTGGCCGCCGTTAGGCAGCCACCGCTGCGCGTGCTGATCGTCACCGACGAGATGGAGGTGGGTGGCACGCAGCGGCAGATCGTCCACCTTGCCCGCGGCCTGCGCCGCCGTGGCCATGCGGTGACGGTGCTGTTTTTCCGCGAGCGTTCCTTCCTGGTCGACGAGCTGGAGCGCGAGGGCGTGGCCTGCGTGCAGGTGCCCAAGCGCGGCCGGATCGACCCTGGCTTCGTGCTGCGCCTAGCGGCCCAGGTGCGCCGGCTGCAGCCGGACGTGATCCACGGCTTTGCCTTTTCCGGCGAACTCTGGAGTGCGGTGGCACACCTGCTGCAGCCTGGTGGTGCCCTTGGGCCGGTGCTGGTCAGCTCGGTGCGGGGCCTGTACGAGTGGTACCGGCCCTGGCAGTGGCGCCTCAAGCGCTGGGTGGCGGGCCGCAGCGCGCATGTGGTGTCCAACTCGCGCGAGGCGGCGCTCTACGCCTGCCGGCAGATGGGCCTGCCCGACCACGCCATCGACGTGATCTACAACGGCGCCGAGGTGCCCGAAACGGCCATGCTGGCGCATGCCCGCCCGGCCATGCGTGCTGTCCTGTGCCTGGCGCCCGAGCAGGTGGCCGTGCTCTTCGTCGGCCGCCTGGTGGCGTTGAAGAATGTGCCCGTGCTCCTGCGGGCGCTGCGGCTGTTGCTGGACCGTGGGGTCGAGACGCGTGTGCTGCTGGCCGGTGACGGCCCGGAGCGTGCGGCGATCGAGCAGGTCGTGCAGCAGCTCGACCTGGAGGCCCATGTGCAGCTGCTGGGCCAGCGCGACGACGTGCCCGGCCTGATGGCCGCCGCCGACGTGGTGGTGCTGCCTTCGCTGCGCGAAGGGCTGTCCAACGTCGTCCTTGAAGGCATGATGAGCGGCTGTGCCGTGGTGGCCTCGCGCGTGGGCGGCACGCCGGAGCTGATCGACGACGGCGTCAGCGGCTGGCTGTTCGAATCCGATGACGCTCACGCCCTGGCCGATGCGCTGCATCGTCTCGTGACCGACGAAAGCGCCCGCCACCGGCTGGGTGAACAGGCCCGCGAGCGTGCCGTGGCCCGCTTTGGCATCCCGGCCATGGTGCAGGCCTATGAAGAACTCTACGGTGCAGCGGTGCGCGAGCGCCGCGGTGCCGGCTCCCATTGAGAACCTGGAAAGACGACCGATGTCAGCTCCCCTCGGCGATTTTGTGTTGATGATGTCCACCACCGGCACGCCCGAGGCGCCCCGGCTGGACGATGTGGCGCGCTGGCCCCAGTGGCGCGGTGCGCCCGCCCAGGTGCAGCGCCGCGACCTGGCGCCCGGCCTGCGGCTGTGGACGCGCGGCGCCTTCACGCTGCGCGACGAGGGCGGCGTTGGTGGCCTGGGCTTGCTGATCACGCCGTCGACGTCGGGCTGCACGCAGCGTGCCGAAGAGGTGCTGGCGGGCTGGGTGGCGGGCCGCAACAGTGGTGAGATGGCCCTGCGCGGGCGCTACGTCTTCCTGCTCTGGGACGGCCCGGCGCAGCGCCTGGTGACCTACACCGATGCCTTCCGCACCCACCCGGTCTACCACCTGCGCGTGGGCGGCACGGTGGTGATCGCCAGTGACCTGCGCCTGGCGCTGGCTGCGGGCGTGGTGGAGCCGCGGGTCAACCTCTCGTCGGTCTACCACTACCTGAACTTCTCCTACATCCCGGCGCCGCACAGCGCGATCCACGGCGTGCACAAGCTGCCCGCCGGCAGCCTGCTCGATGCCGGGCCGGCGCGCGAGTCGATCCGCCGCTACTGGGATGCGGTCTATCCGGCCGACAACCGCGCGGCCGAGGGCGATCGCGTCAACCAGCTGCACGACACCATCGTGCAGACCGTGCAGCGCTACCGGCCGCAGGGCGGCACGGGGGCCTGGGGCACCTTCCTCAGTGGCGGCACCGACAGCTCCAGCATCTCCGGCATCCTCGGGCGCCAGGTGGCCGGCGAGAAGGTGGCCAGCTACTCGATCGGCTTTGCCGAGGAGGGCTACGACGAGCTGGGCTACTCGCAGATCGCCTCGCGCTACTTCGGGCTGGATCCGCACGAGCGCCGCGTCGGCGAGGACGAGGCCGTGGCCGCCATCGGCGAGCTGGTGCAGGCCTTCGATGAGCCCTTCGGCAATTCCTCGGCCATCCCGACCTACTACTGCGCCGACCTGGCCGCCGCCGACGGCCGCGGCCTGCTGGTGGCCGGCGACGGCGGCGACGAGATCTACGGCGGCAACGAGCGCTACCTCAAGGACCGGATCTTCGAGATGTTCCACACCGCGCCGGCCCTGGTGCGCGGCCTGGGTCATGGGGTGGCCGGGCTGCTCAAGGGCAGCGACGCGCGCCTGGCCAACCGGGTGAAGAACTTCGTCTACCGCGGCTCGCTGCCCAACCCGGACCGCTTCTACAGCGACGACTCCTTTGCCTCCGACTGCTATGAGGAGCTGCTCAGTCCGGCCTTCCGGCAGGCCGTGGGCATCAACGAGTCGCTGCAGGTGCAGCGCGACATCTACGCCCAGGCGCAGGCGGACTGCACCATCCACCGCCTGATGTACCTGGACCTGAAGATGACGATCGCCGACAACGACGTCACCAAGGTGGTGCGCGCGGCCAAGCGCGCCGGTGTCGCGCCGGTGTTCCCTTACCTGGACCAGGACTTGGTGAACTTTACCGGCCACCTGCCGGGCAGCGACAAGATCAGTGGCACCACCAAGCGCTACCTGTTCAAGAAGGCGGCGGTGCGGCTGCTGCCCGAAGAGATCATCAAGAAGAAGAAGCAGGGCTTCGGCCTGCCGGTCAGCGTGTGGCTGCGTCGCAAGGGGCCGATGCACGATCTGGTGGGCGATGTGTTGCTGTCTGAGCGGGCCGCCGCGCGCGGTTACTTCAACCGCGAGCACATCCAGCACCTGTGGCGTCGTCACGAGCGGGGCGCCTGGGACCATGCCTCCGAGCTGTACATGCTGCTGATGCTGGAACTGTGGCATCGCGCGCTGGTGGATTGAACCGATGAATGGCAAACCTGAAGGGCGCACGCCGTCGGTGATGATGGTCATCGAGGGGATGTTCCCCGCCATCGGCGGTGGCGGGGCGGAGTCGCAGCTGCGTACGCTGGCGACCAACCTCTCGGCCCGTGGGGTGCGGGTGCGCGTGTGCGCCCCGTACTTCCGCAACTACCCGTTGACCGCCCAGACCGAGGTGGACGGCATCGCGGTGCATCGCCTTAGCTACCCCTTCGTGCGCCTGTGGGGCGCGGTGGTGCTGCAGTCCAAGCTGGCCTGGCACATCTGGCGCATGCGCGGCGAGATCGATGCGATCCACTCGCACATCGCCACCAACATGTCGGCGGTGTGCTGCGTGATGGGACGGCTGCTTGGCATCCCGGTGCTGGTCAAGCTGACCGGCATGACGGAAATGGTCGGCGGCATCCTCGATCCGAAGGCTGGCTTCGGTACCCGGATGAGGCGCTGGGCCATGAAGCGCGCCACCCGCATCCAGGCGATCAGCCAGCGCATCGTGCTGCAGTTGCTGGCGGTGGGGTTTGATCCCAAGCAGGTGATGTACCTGCCCAATGCCGTTGACCTGCGCCGCTTCGAGGGCGGTGGCCGCTCCGACGTGCCGGTGCCAGAGGCGCTGGCGCAGAAGCTGGCCGGGGTGGAAAAGCGCTCCTTCGTCGCGCTCTTTGCCGGGCGGCTGATTGCCGAGAAGGACGTGGACCTGCTGGTGCGCGGCTGGGCGGCCAGCCTGCGTGGGCGCGACGACGTGATGCTGCTGCTGGCGGGGCGGGGCAAGCTCGGGCCCGAGCTGACGGCGCTGGCCGAGTCGCTGGGCGTCGGGAATTCCGTTCGCGTGCTGGGGCCGGTCGAGCACATGGAGCATGTGCTGCCGTTGGCCCACGTGGGCATCCTGACCTCTCGTGCCGAGGGGCTGTCCAACAGCCTCCTGGAGTACATGGCCAGCGGCCTGCCGGTGCTGGGCTCGCGGGTGAGTGGGAACGAGGATTTCATCAGCCCGGGCCAGACGGGCTGGCTGTTCGAGCCCGGTGACGAGCAGGGGCTCACCGAGGCGCTGCGTGACGCGGCCCAGTTGTCCGCCGAAGCGCTGCGCCAGGTGGGGCGCAATGCCCGGCAGCGTGTGGCCGCCCAGGCGTCGCTGCCGGCGGTGCTGGACCGACTGTGTGAGTTCTACGAAACGGGGACGGGCAACACCGTGGCCGCGCAGCGTCGGTCCGGCGCAGCCGGCGCGGCGGGCGAGCCGTCGCGCTGAAGCCGTCCACGACGAAACCGACGACGAGAGAAACCATCCATGTGCGGCATCGCAGGGCTGTTCAGCCTCACCGGACCTCGTGAGTCCGACCCGTCCATCGTCGACCGCATGTGTCGCCAGATGATCCACCGCGGCCCGGACGACCAGGGGGTGTTCCACCACCCGCTGGGCCAGATCGGCATGCGGCGGTTGAGCATCATCGACCTCGGCGGCGGGCACCAGCCCATCCATAACGAAGACAAGTCGATCTGGATCGTCTTCAACGGCGAGATCTACAACTACCGCGAGCTGCGCCGGGAGCTGGAGGCGGCGGGCCACCGCTTCTACACCCACTCGGACACCGAGTGCATCGTGCATGCCTACGAGCAATGGGGCGAGGGCTGCTTTGCCCGCCTGCGCGGCATGTTCGGCATCGCCATCCTGGACATCCCTCGCCAGCAGCTGGTGCTGGGGCGTGACCGCATCGGCAAGAAGCCGCTGTACTACACCCGCACCCGCGAGGGCTGGCTGGCCTTTGCCTCGGAGCTGAAGTGCCTGTTCCCGGTGCCGGGCTTCGAGAACAAGGTGTCCGCCGAATCGGTGCGCGACTACTTCGGCATGGGCTACGTGGCCGCGCCGCACTCGATCTACCAGAACGTTGCCAAGCTGCCGCCGGCGCACTACATGGTGGTTCGGGGTGGTCCCAGTGGAGGCAGCGAAGAGATCAAGTGCTACTGGCAGGTCCAGTTCCAGCCCAAGTGGACCGACACCGCCGAGGTGCTGGAGGAGCGCCTGTTCGAGCAGCTCGACGATGCCGTCAAGTGCCGCCTGGTCAGCGACGTGCCCTTCGGCGCCTTCCTCAGCGGCGGCACCGACTCCAGCGTGGTGGCCGCGCTGATGGCGCGCAACCTGCATGCACCGGTCAAGACCTTCACGATCGGCTTCAAGGAGCAGGCCTTCAACGAGATGCCCGATGCGCGCGCGGTGGCGCAGCACATCGGCGCCGAGCACCATGAGTTGGTGGTCGAGGCCGACGCGGTCTCGATGATGGACAAGCTGGTCTGGTTCTTCGACGAGCCCTTCGGTGATTCTTCGTCGATCCCGACCTACCTGGTCTCCCAGCTTGCGGCGCGGCACGTCAAGATGGTGCTGTCGGGCGACGGCGGCGACGAGGTTTTCGCCGGCTACGAGCGCTACAAGCGCTACGACATGCTGCAAGCCATGTCGCGCAAGACGCTCGGCCTGGCCGGACCAGCGATGCGTGTCGCCGGCGCACTGGCCGGTGGGGCCAAGGGCGTGCGCATGGCGCGCGCGGCCGACCGCTTGGCAGCTCCGTACCCGGACCGTTACCTTTCCGGCGTGGGCCTGTGCACCCGTGACGACCTGGCGATGCTGCTGTCCGACGCGATCGCCGACAAGGACCCCTACGCCCGCCAGCGCGCCCAGTACGGGCGCAGCGACATCGCGCTGGAGTCCGAGCGCATCCTGGCCGGCGACATGCTGACCTACCTGAGCGACGACATCATGGTCAAGGTCGACCGCATGACCATGGCCTGCTCGATCGAGGCGCGTGCGCCGCTGCTGGACCACCAGCTGATCGACTTTGCCGCGCGCCTGCCCTACGACCTCAAGTCGCGTGACGGCGTGGGCAAGTACCTGCTCAAGCGCATCGCCCGTCGCCTGTTGCCGGCCGAGGTGCTGGACAAGCCCAAGCAGGGTTTTGCCATCCCCGTGGCCAAGTGGTTCCGCGAGGACCTGCGCGAGATGATGATGGACCTGCTGCGGGATCAGCGTTTCCGTGAGCGTGGCTGGTTCCGCCCCGAGGCCGCGATGACATTGATGCAGCAGCACCTGGCCGGCACCCATGACCGCAGCGAGATGCTGTGGCTGCTGATGACCTTCGAGATGTGGGCTCGCCGCTTCCTTGATCAGGCCGAACCGGCAGCGCACACGGCCTGACCCCCCCGAGCAGGAGCCCGACGATGTACAACCGCCCATCCTCGCAACGGATCAAGGACGCCATCAAGGGCGTCGGCTCGCCGATGCTGGACGCGCTGGGCGTGTTCGACCGCTCGATCGAGCGTGTCCGTGCCGATGGTTCGGTCTGGACCATCCTGATGTACCACCGGGTGATCGAGGACGCAGCCGATGACCCGTTCAGCCTGGGCATGTGCGTCCGGTTGCCGCACTTCGAGCAGCAGCTGGACTATTTCAAGCAGCACTTCCACGTCCTGTCGGTCGATGAGGCGGTGCAGCGCATCGGGCGGGGCGAGCCCCTGCCGCCGGCCACGCTGTCCATCACGTTTGACGACGGCTACCTGGACAACTTGACTGTGGCCCAGCCGGTGCTGGAGCGTCTGGGCCTGCCCTGGAGCCTGTATGTGACCACGGGCGACCTGGATGCAGGCCGCAGCTTCTGGTGGGACCGCGCGATCCGCTGCGTCGCGCTCACGCGCGCTGCCCGCCTCGATGCCGACCGGCTGCCGCACGATCTTGGCCTGACGAACCTGCCCTTGCAGGGCATGACCCGTTGGATGTCGTTGACGGCCCTGCTGGAGGCGCTGTGGCGCACGCCGATCGAGGTGTCCCTGCAGGTGGTCGACGCCCTGGAGCGGCAGCTGATCCCCAATGCCCGGTCCACGGATGGGCCGCAGGCCCCGCGCATGAGCCGTGCGCAGGTGCGTGAGCTGGCCGGCCGGGGGGTGGAGATCGGTGCTCACACGGTGCGGCATCCCAACCTGAACCTGCTGTCCGCCGATGAGGTGGCCGCAGAGATGGCGCAGTCGCGCCGCGTGCTGGAGGCCCTGCTGGACCGGCCGGTGCCCGGCTTCGTCTACCCCGGTGGGCGCATGAACGCGGCCGTGGTCGAGCAGGCGCGTCTCGGTGGGTTCCGTTACGCGCTGAGCACCGTGCCCACCCTGAACGTGCTGCCCTGTGACTTGCATGCCCTGGGCCGCATCGGCATGCCCGATGCCGGGGTGGCGGATTTCAAGCGGTCCCTGCACGCCATCGGTCGGCGCAGCCTGAGCCGGCTGGCGCCGGCCGTGCCGGAGGCGGCGCGCTGACGCCGCGGAGTTCGAAATGCTGATTCTGCGTGTCCTGCTGGGATTCCTGTCGTTCTACGTCGTCTATCAAAACTACTTCGACGTCCAGTTCACCGTCAAGGGGTTGAACTACTTCAACCTGATGTTCTTCGGCGTGCTGGCGATCGTGATCGCCAAGGGCATCCGCAGCGAGGAGCCGGCGCCGCTCAAGGGGGCCTTCACCTTCCTGTTCATCATGCTCGGCTGGGGCTACGTGATCGGGTTGATGGACGATGGCTCGACCTGGCTGGAGGATCTGGTCGAGCTCAAGACCAGTGTCTTCTACCTGCTGCTCTACCACCTCTACTACCGTGCGGTGCAGGACAGCAAGACCCTCAAGTTCGTGCTGGCCGCGGTGCTGATCACGGCCTTCCTGGCCCAGTTGCAGGCCGTTCGGCAGGGGTTGGACTACGGCATCGGCGCCTACAACGAGACGCGGCGGGCAGCGGGTCCGTTTGGCAAGAGCTTCCTGCGCGCCAACAGCGCGGCCGCGTTCTACGTCATCTTCGTGCCCGTGGCGGCGGCGTTCATGCTGGAGCTCAAGCGCGGCTGGAAGATCAAGGCCGCGCTGCTGTTCTCGGTGGGCATCGGCATCTTCGGCCTGTTCGTCACCTACTCCCGCCAGGGCTACCTGATCCTCGGGGTGATCCTGCTGTATCTCACCTTCCGCAAGAACCTCGGGCTGGCGTTGCTGCTGTGCCTGGTGTTGATGAGCTACCGGGTCTGGGCGCCCGACGCGATGATCCAGCGCATCGAGATGACCCAGCAGCAGGAGGATCCGGGCCGGCCCACCCCCACGCCCAAGCCCGGCGCCGCCGCGGACGATGGCGAGGGGCAGAAGTACGACGAGAGCACGGAGAGCCGCTTCCTGATCTGGGCCGGGGCGATGGAGATGATTTCCGAGCACCCGCTCGGGGTCGGGCTGAACCACTTCAAGCGCAATATCGGCATCTACGTGCCGCGCTACCGTGGCTTCGATGCCCACAACAACTACATCCGCATGGCAGCCAAAGCCAGCATCTTCGGGGCACTGGCCATGCTGGTCATCATTGCCAAGCTGTTCGTGCTGGGCTGGCGCATCGAGCGGGTGGACAAGAGCGACTCCTCACGGGCGATGGGACTGGCGCTGCAGGTCGCGGCGCTGGGCGTGCTGCTGAGCAACGTGTACGGCAGCCGGTTCTTCGATGGCGACGTGACCGGCAACGTCTGGGTGCTGGCAGCACTGGGCGCGCGCTATTTCGCCCTGCGGCGCAAGCAGGCGCAGCCTGCCCAGGCCGAGCAGCCTGCGGTCGGCGCCTTGCACGCGATGCCGGTGCGGGCGTGACTTACTTGGGAGGTTCCATCATGAACGCTCGACGTCCTCGTTTCCTGGCCGCGATGGCGGTGGTCGGGCTCATCGCTTCGGCCGCTGCCATGGCGCAATCACCGCGGGTCAGCGCGGAGACGGGGGGCGGCGACAGCGTGGACGCCCTGTGCCGCGCCGTGTACCCGGCGGGTTGGCGTGCGCTGGAGGGCCAGCACCTGGCGCCGGTCCCGCCGGCGCCGAAGCCGGCCAAGGGCGCCGTGTTCCAGGACCCGGTGCACCGCAGCTGTGTGCTGCGTGTCACCGACCACACCGTGGAGGGGCCGGCCAGTGCGCGCCGCTTCCTGCGCAACGACTACTCGCGCCGGCAGGCCTTCAATGCCGACAGCAGCCGGCTCATCGCCATCGCCAGCGATGGCCACTGGCACCTCTACGACGCGGTGACCCTGCGTTACCTTCGTCAGCTGCCGGGTCTGGCAGGAGATGCCGAGCCGCAGTGGCATCCCACGAAGCCCGATCTGATGTACTACGTGCCCAACAACGGCGTGGGCATGAAGCTGTTCGAGTTGGATACCCGCACGGGCCAGGAACGCACCGTGGCTGCCTTTGCCGATCGGCTGCGCGCGCGCTGGCCGCAGGCCCACACGGCCTGGACCAAGTCGGAGGGCTCGCCCTCCGCCGATGGCCGCTACTGGTGCTTCATGGTGGACGACCGGAACTGGAAGGGCGTCGGGCTGTTCACCTGGGACCGCGACACCGACACCATCCTCGGCATGCGTGACCTCGATGGCGCCCGCCCCGACCACGTCAGCATGAGCCCGAGCGGGCAGTCCTGCGTGGTGTCGAGCACCGGCTCGCATGGCACGGTGGCCTATTCGCGCGATTTCGCCAGCTCACGCAAGCTGCACCACACCTCGGAGCACTCGGACCTGGCGCTCAACGCGCGTGGCGAGGACGTCTTCGTGGCGATCGACTACCAGTCCAGCGGCGGTTCGGTGTTCATGACCAACCTGGCCACCGGCGAGCGCACCGATCTGTTCCGGACCTACCTGTCGGGCACCGTGACGGCGCTGCACATCTCCGGCAAGGCCTACAACCGGCCGGGCTGGGTGGTGATCTCCACCTATGCGGACCACGCGGCGCGCGGCAATGCGGGCCAGCAGTGGCTGCACCGCAAGATCTTCGCGATGTCGCTGGAGGCCAAGCCGCGCTACCTGCACCTGGCACACCACCACAGTGAACACGCCAAGTACTGGAGCGAGCCGCAGGCCTCGGTCAACCGCGACTTCACGCGCATCGTCTTCAACTCGAACTGGGACGTGAAGAGCGAGAGCGACATCGACATGTACATGGTGGCGCTGCCGGCCAACCTCCTGAACACGGCGCGCTGAGGCGGGCTCGTCCCGCCGGCCTCACCAGGTGGGCAGCGAGATCATGTAGGCGTCGATGTCCAGCGGGTCCGTCGGCGCGGTGTCGTTGCCCCAGTCGGAGTTGAACACCACCCGGGTGAAGTCGCGGTTCACCGAGGCCTGCGGCTCCCCCCAGTACTCGCCGACGTAGGAGCGGTGGTGCGCCAGGTGGCGGACGGACGGGCTGGCGGCGAGTTGCACGGCCATCACCTTGCGGTGCAGCCAGCGCCGCACGTCCTGGGTCGCATCCGGTGCGTAGTAGTCGGCGTAGGTCGAGACCAGCACCCAGCCGGGCTTGGCGTAGGCCTTGCCGGAGATGTGCAGGGCCGTGGCGGTCTGGTCGATGTAGGTCGAGAACAGCTCGGTGCGCGTGCAGCTGGGGATGTGGGTCATGAACAGCGAGCCGCCGCTGGACTGGTAGTCGATCGCCACGAAGACATCATCGCCGTTGGCGTCCAGCGCGATGTCCGAGTGCTCCGACTTGGACAGCAGCTTGCGCCGGGTCTGGAAGTCGCGCGAGTAGGCCACCGTGCCACGCGCACTGTCGCCGGAAACGACGCAGTAGTTGCCGCTGGGGCTCATGCTGACGTGATCGGGGCGGTCGCCGTTGGTGCTCAGCATGCCCGTGATGCGGTCGGTGTCGCGGTCCCAGGTGAGCACGCCCACGCTGCCCCAGGACGCATCGTCGACCATGAAGCACCAGTAGCGGCCGTCGGCGGAGGGCGAGCCCTCCGACTTGGTCCACGCCGCATGGGCCGTCGGCCACCGCTGCCGGATGCGCTCGGAGAGATCACCTATCACCCGGTCGGCACCGGTGCTGACGGTGAGTTCCCGTACCTGCATGCCGACGCCGTTGGTGGGGAGGTAGTACAGCAGGTCGGGGTTCGTGGGGTGCCACTGCGGCTCGGCATCCCCGGCCGGCCCGGTGAGTGTCTTGATGAATTGATAGGTCACCGCGTCGTAGACGTGCCAGTGCCCGCTGATGGAGTAGATCAGCACCCGCGTGCTGTCGGCATTGAAGGCCTGTCGGCGCGAATAGTCCTGGCGGGCAAAACCCGACAGGCCCTCGGCGACGTGGTCCGTCAGCCGGACGACGGACGTCCCGTAGGTCGGTTCCGTGAAGGGAACACCCTTCGCCGGCTTGGCCAGCGCAGGAATCGGGGCGTTGTCCTGGTCGGCCAGCGTTGCCGTCGAGGTCTCGCTGGCGCTGCAGGCCAGCGTCGGCTCGGGGTCGACCGTGACCGCCTCGCCATCGCTACCCCCACCGCCCCCGCAGGCTGCGAACATGACACTGGCCGAGGCAGAGAGGGCTGCAGCATGGCGGCGGAAGTGGCGAGTTGACATGAACAGGCTCCCCTGGGTGAGGGCAGGATCCTCGCGGGATCGGCGCAAATGACGCGCGCGGGCGGTTCATGCCTGGCGCGCGCCATCCTAGCCACAGTTCGTTACTCCAGGGGGCCCGCGTGACCCTGGGGTCGTCGTTTACTTCACGAGGGACGGTGGCAGCGCGATCATGTAGGCGTCGATGTCCGTGCCCGACTTGCCCCAGTCGGAGTTGAAGATCACCCGGCTGAAGTCGCGGCTGACGCTGGCCTGTGGTTCGGCCCAGTAGTCGCCCACGTAGGAGCGGTGGTGCGCCAGGTTGTAGATCTTCGGGTTGGCGGCCAGTTGCACGGCCATCACCTTGCGGTGCAGCCACTGCTTGCCGGCGCTGCCGTAGTCGCCGTAGGACGAGATCACCACCCAGCCCGGCTTCTTGTAGGCCTTGCCGGAGAAGTGGAAGGCGGTGGCGGTGCCGTTCACGTACGACGGGAACAGCGTCGTGCGTGCACCCGTGCGCAGGTTGACCATGAACACGTCGCCCTCGTTGGTGCTGTAGTCGACCGAGACGTAGATGTCGTCGCCAGCGGCGTCCAGCGCGATGTCCGAGTGTTCCGACTTGGCCAGCAGCTTGCGCTGGGTCTTGAAGTCGCGTGAGTACGCGACCGTGCCGCGGGCGCTGTCGCCGGAGACGACGCAGTAGTTGCCGCTGGGGCTCATGCTGACGTGGTCGGGCCGGTCGCCGTTGGTGTCGAGGTAGCCGAGGATGGTGTCGGTGTCGCGGTCCCAGGTGACGACGCCCACGCTGCCCCAGCTGCTGTTGTCGACCATCAGGCACCAGTAGCGGCCATCGGCGGAGGGCGAGCCCTCGGACTTGGTCCAGGCGGCGTTGGCTGATGGCCAGCGGGCCTTGAGGCGCGCGCCGAGATTGCCCATCGTGCGCGTGGCGCCGGTGCTGACCGTGAGTTCGAGCACCTGCATGCCGACGCCGTTGGTGGGCACGTAGTACAGCACGTCGGGGTTGGTGGCATGCCACTGGATCTCGGCGTCGGCGGCCGGGCCGTTCAGTGTCTTGACGAACTGGTAGGAGTTGGCGTCGTAGACATGCCAGTGGCCGGTGATCGAGTAGATCAGCACCCGGGTGTTGTCGGCATTGAAGGACTGGCGGCGCGAGTAGTCCTGCCGGGCAAAGGTGGCCAGGCCTTCGGCGGCGTGGTCGGTCAGCCGCACCTCGCAGGTCTGGTAGGCCGGTTCCGAGAAGGCCGCGCCCTTGGCGGGCTTGGCCAGCGTCGGGATGGCCTCGTTGGTCTGGCCCGCCTTCAGCGCCGCGGTGGCGCTGTAGAAGCTGTTGCAGCCGGTACCGAGGTTGATGGATCCCGGCGCGGGAGTGGGCGTCGGTGTCGGTGTCGGTGTCGGTGTCGGCGAAGGTGTGGGGGCCGGCGTGGGCGTTGGCGTGGGAGTCGGTACCGGCGTCGGTGTGGGAGTTGGGGTGGGAGTCGGTACTGGCGTGGGGCTGGGTGTCGGCGCCGGGATCGGACTGGGGGTCGGCTTGTGCTTGCGGTCACGCTTGCGCCGGGCGGCGACGCTCATCGTGTCACCTTCGACGGTGGCTTCGGTGTCGTTGCCCAGGTCCTGGCTGGTGTCGTTGGCGCTGCTGCCGTCGCCGCCGCCACAGGCGGCCAGGCTGGCGACCAGTGTGAACAACAGGGTGAGTCGGCTGGTGGCGTTGAGGGACGGGGTCATGGGGAGGTTCCTTCCAGATCGGCTGATCGACCGGTGCCTCGCCTGTCGGGCGGTGGCACGGGCTGCGTGAGGCCTCCATTTTAGGTCCCGGGCAGAAGGTGGGCGTAAGCAGGCCCGCGGGTGTAACCGCAGGGGGGCGTGACGGCCCGGCACGTCTGTTGCATCGCGGCGGGCCACCTGTCACCTGCGGGTGCATGGGACACGGTTGCTTGCGCGCTCTTCGTGAACAGCACACGAGCGGCAACGAATGCACGCGCGTCAGCGGAACCTTCCGGAGGGCGTGGCCGGGCCGCGCGGCGTTACGGCGGCAGACAACTCCATACCGACGTAGCACGGGCATCCGGGATCGGCCAGCGGTTCTGTCGGTTCCGGGCGCAGCAGCGACAACGCCCGCGGGTCAGGCGGGCGTTGTCAGGGGGTGTTGCCGGCGGGGTGGCCGCCGCGGTCGAATGGGCAGTGGTGGCGTCAGCCCGCCTTGGCCGGCGCCTCAGGGGCGTCCGCTGGCTCGGCGGCATGGCGCCGCTGCGCGCGTTCCCGCGCCCACTGCACGGCCTGCAGCGCCCAGTGCGCCGGCCGGTTGAACAGCACGATCGACGTGACCAGCGAGCGCCTGCCTGGCCAGAGTTTCTCGATGAAGGAGGCTGGTTCGGCACCGCTGTCGAAGGCTCGCAGGTCGGCGATGACCTGCGGGGCGTTGCGGACCAGTTCGGCCTCGTTGAGGATGCCGATGCCGTTCTTGCGGTAGGCCGGATCCCAGCCCACTTTGAAGGCGAAGCCCGTGGCGCCGGACACCAGGTTGCTGGTCGAGGCGATGGTCTGCCCGGCCAGGCGCAGTTCGGTGAACAGCGCCCGTCCCTCGCTGGCAAAGCCTTGCACCATCTCCTGGAAGAAGGCCTCTTCGGCTGGGTGGGCGCGCAGCGAGCTGCCTTCCTCGCCCTTCCAGCCGGCGTGCTCCAGGCGCAGGAAGTCCTCCACCACGCGGGGTTCGATCGCGTCGCGGTGGATGTGCCAGCTCAGCTCGCCGCCCTCGGCGACCCGGCGCTTGCAGCGCTCCACCTCGGCATGCTGCTTGCGCAGGTTGCGCTTGAGGGCCTCCGGCCCGGTGTCCTCAGGCAGCAGCATAGCGCGCTGGCGCGGGGCGCTGTCGTGCAGGCGGTAGCCCGCCGCATCGCAGGCCCGATGCAGGGCGCGGTGGACCTCGCCGCCCTGTTCGAGGTTGCGGATGACCAGGGCAAAGGACCAGGGTGAACTGCTGCGCAGGTGGGCAAACAGGCGTTGCCAGGCCTGGACACCGTGACCGGGGGCCAGCAGCGGCGCCCCGCAGAAGGAGTGCATCGACTGATACACCTCGGTGTGCGGCAGCGGCAGGACCTTGTTGCCACGCTGGCGCCTGAGCGCGAAGACCGCGGCCGGCTGCGGCGCCGCAGTTCCAGCCGCGGCGTCCTGCTCGATGAACACGATCTGCGTGGCTGAGCCGGGGTCCAGGTGGCGCAGCGCCGGCAGGATGAAGTGGGGCGACGCGTAGGCGTTCGGCTCCAGCGCGTGTGCTTCCAGGGCCGCCCAGCGGGCGATGTCCTTGGCGCCCAGGGCGTCGTGTGGCAGGGCGCGGGCCTGATAGGGGGCCACCGACGGGGCGGCGGGCTGCCACGCCGTGGCGGGGGTCGAGGCAGGGGTCGTGGCGCTGGGAGAGGAAGGGCTCGACATGGTCGCGGGGGTTCTGTTCAGCCTCGGGGTGCGGCGTCGCTGGCCGGGGGGGCGGGCGGCGCTGGGGTGGCTTCAGCGCCCTGGGCGGGGGGCTCCTGGCCTTGGCGCCGCGCTTGCTGCCGCTGTTCCTGCCACTGCCGCCACCGGGTGCGGCCTGCCTTGGCCTGGCGCAGCAGCCAGTCTTCCAGGCGCATTTTGGGGTTGCATTGCTGCAGTACCAGCCAGTGCAGCGGCATGTCGTGGGTGGCGAGTGTGCGCTTGTACTGCAGGTCGCCGGTCATGAAGTCGTAGACCTGGAAGCCGGCGGCGCGGAAGTGCTCGATCGCCAGGGCATGGGCGGCCAGGCCGGGGCTCTCGGAGCCGTCGAGCTGGTCGTAGTCGATGCCGGACTGGTAGTAGTGCACCCAACCGCTGTGGCAGAAGTAGTAAAAGTAGCCGATCGCCTGCTCGCCACGCATCGCGGCCAGCAGGGCCACGGCGCCACTGGGCACGCCCCGCTCCACCATCAGGGTGTGGAAGCGGCGCTGGAAGTCGCTGCCGAAGGCGCCCGGCTCGCCCTTGGCCACCCAATAGGACGTATGCAGGCGCATCATCTCCGCCAGGAAGTGGCGCGCCTGCTCCGGCGTGCCGGCGGGTACCAGGCGCAGCGGCTGGGGCTCGCCCAGGCGTTTCAGGCTCTTGCGCACCAGGTAGCGCTGGCGCTGCTTCAGGAAACCCAGGTAGTCCTTGCCAGAGGCGCGGATGGCCTCCAGGTCGACGTAGAAGCTCAGGTGCGGGATCGATCGCATCTGCAGCGCGGCGGGCAGCGCCGCCGGCAGGGTGTTGGCGCCGGACACGCGCAGCTCGTCGGGTGCGCCGCTTCCCGCCATCAGGGCCAGCAGCATGGCCTGCTCGATGGCGTCCGCTCCTGGCGCGGCCGTGAGGCAGCCGTTGTATTCGATCGTCAACGCGTCGCAATCGGTGCGGCCGGTTTCGTGGAGATGCCAGGCGCGCACCGGCAGGAAGCCGAAGCGCCGGTGCCGGCGCTCGACGACGATGGCCAGGCCGACCAGTTGCCCGTCGTCGTGCTGTGCCCGCACCAGCCGGGGCGGGCAGTCCGGCGGCAGGCAGGCCAGCCAGGGGCCGATCCAGTCCCAGGAGGTGAAGAACGATCCCTGGCCGCGGGCCTGGAGTTCGCGCCACTCGACCTCAAGCCGATCCAGGGGGGGGAGGTCGCACAGGCGAACCTGGCAGGGGGGCAGCAGAGCGTCGTCGGTCATCGGGTTCAATGGCTCCAGCCGCGCAGGCGGTAGACGCTGCGGCCAATCACTTCATGCAGGGCTTCTGCCAGGCGTGCCGGACCGCCATTGCTGGGCAGGCAGGAGGGCAGCAAGGGCAGGTCGAGTTGCTGGTAGTCGACCGGGTGCGGCCGTGCGTTCCAGCCCAGGCGGCGCGCGGTGGCCTGCGCGCGTGGCATGTGCAATGCACTGGTCACCAGCCAGACCGGGCCGTTGTGGGCACGTACCAGCGGCGTGGCCTGCACCAGGTCTTCGTAAGTGGTGCGCCCGCCGCCGACGAAGCGCAGGGCGTCGGCCGGCATGCCCAGGCTGCGGGAGGTCTGTGCCATCAGGCCGCCCAGCGAATCATGGTTGCCCTTGCCCGGCCCGCCGACGAAGAGCAGGCCGCCACCGGTCTGGTGCCACAGCCGGGCTGCGCCCGCCAGGCGCTCCCAGCCGGGCGCATCGAGCCGGGGGCGCAGGTCGCCACTGGCCAGCACCACGATCAGGCTGTGTTCGTCGCGGGGCAAAGCCACGGCGGTGGAGGGTGGTCCTTCGCCTTCGATGAGACGGATGAGTTCGTTGGACGTGAGCGGCGCGGACAGCAGCCAGGCCCACAGCACGCCTGCGCTCCAGACCCAGCGCAACCGGTGCGCGCGCGTGCCCGCACCCGCCCGCCACGCGGTCCAGGCGAGCAGGCCCAGCAGCAGGAGCAGGTACAGCGGCAGGGGCAGCAGGAGGTCGAGCACTCCCGACATCAACATGCGAGGTCCTTGGATCGGTTTGCCCGGTCAACGGGCAGCGAATTACTGCACTGCAGCAAGCGAGGTGCGAAATGCTAACTGGTCGCCGGGGATGCGCGGCCCGTGTGCCGTGCAGTGCTCGGCACCAATCCGGGAGGGCCTTGCGCAAGAACTCACGGTGTAGCGTCCCAGCGGGATGGCCAGGACCGAGCCCGAGATCCAGCAAATCCAACGGGACTGCTGGGACCCACTTGTTTCAGGGGGACGGGTCGATCTGCCAACGCGGTGTTAGTTGGCGGGCGACACGGTGTCGACTCCCGGATGACCGCGTGGCGGCGCTAGATGGCCCGATTTGCCGGAAGTTGCCTACTGCCAGCAGGACTGCGCGCTTTTGCATTGATCCCAGGGATGAGGGATGGCGCAGCAAGGGGGGCGGGCAAACAATGCATTGACAGTCGATGAAGTCGTCGCCTCGCGACTCATTGCTCTTTCAACACATGATGGCAAGGAGTTGACATGAATTTGCTTCGTAACTTCGCGCTGGGCAGCATCGCACTGGCAGCTTCCCTGGCGGCAAACGCGGCCGGGTTCCAGAACGGCGGCTTTGAAAACGGTGCGCCGCAGCCTCCCCTCGGTAGCGATGTGACCCTCGGCCCGGGCGACACGTCCATGACCGGCTGGACCAGCTATGGCCTCGAGTGGAGCGGAGCCGGCAACGGCCGTTCTGGCGACGTGGCGTGGCTCAAATGTCCCGGTGGCTGCTGGACCGACCTCACCCCGAGTCAAGGGCAGAACTTCGTTGACCTGACAGGCTATGCCATTCATGACTACGGCGCGATCTACCAAACCTTCGATACGGTCGCGGGAACGACGTACAACGTGTCGTTTGATCTGGGGCGATCTGACACGTGGACAGGTGCAGGCAACGCTGCCCAGTTGTTCGCGGTAGCCCATGCTGGAGCGTCAATCATCGACGACTCCGATCCGTCTTGGTTGTCGTTCACGAACACCAATCAAGGGTGGGCCTCTCGTGGTTTCTCGTTCGTTGCGACGTCGGCGACCACTAGCTTGTTTTTTGCGGGTGGCTACAACTCGAATGACTACATTGGCTTGGACAACGTGACCGTTACGGCCGCACCGGTTCCCGAACCCGAGACCTACGCCATGATGCTGGCCGGCCTGGGTGCCCTGGGCTTCATCGCGCGCCGCCGCAAGGCCCAGTGATCTGAAAAAGCGATGGGCGGCTGTGCGTCGCCCATACGCCACGAAACGGACCTTCGGGTCCGTTTTTCATTTCGGCTGCGCATTCCTGGTGGCTGAAGTCGTGAAGCCAGGCGCACGCCGCCGCCGCCCGCGTTTGCGGGTTGACCCGGATCGGTTCTAATCGCGCACTGCGAAAGCGCGATAGGCGCAACCAACACGCCTCTTTTTCAAGCTCTGTGGAGTAGTGTCAGCATGACGACCATTGCAGTCGTGGGTCTTGGCTATGTGGGCCTGCCCCTCGCCGTTGAATTCGGCAAGAAATACCGCACCATCGGCCTGGATCTGTCGCAGGAGAAGATCGATGCCTACCGTCGCCACGTCGACCCCACCGGCGAGGTCAGCACCGAGGAGCTGAAGGCCGCGGCGCAACTGTATCCGACCACCGATGCCGCTGCGCTGAAGGAGGCGGACTTCGTCATCGTGGCCGTGCCTACGCCGGTGGACGAGGCGCACATTCCCGACTTTTCGCCGCTGGTGGGTGCCAGCACGGCAGTGGGCAAGAACCTCAAGCCCGGCGCCATCGTTGTCTATGAAAGCACTGTCTACCCGGGCGCGACCGAGGAGGTCTGCATCCCGCTGCTGGAGAAACACTCCGGGCTGAAGTGGAAGAGCGACTTTTTCGTTGGCTACTCGCCCGAGCGCATCAACCCGGCCGACAAGGTGCACACCCTGACCACCATCGTCAAGGTGGTGTCCGGAGACACCCCGGCCACGCTGGACAAGGTGGCCGAAGTCTACGGCAGCGTCATCACCGCCGGTGTGTACCGTGCCTCGTCGATCAAGGTGGCCGAGGCCGCCAAGGTGATCGAAAACACCCAGCGCGACTTGAACATCGCCCTGGTCAACGAGCTGTCGCTGATCTTCCATCGCATTGGCATCGACACGCTGGAGGTGCTGCAGGCGGCCGGTACCAAGTGGAACTTCCTGCCCTTCCGCCCGGGTTTGGTGGGTGGTCACTGCATTGGCGTGGACCCCTACTACCTGACGCACAAGGCCGAGACGCTGGGCTACCACCCGCAGGTCATCCTGGCCGGTCGGCGCATCAACGACGGCATGGGCGCCTATATCGCCCAGCAGACCGTCAAGCAGCTGATCAAGGCGGGCTCGCCGGTCAAGGGCGCGCACGTCATCGTGCTGGGCCTGACGTTCAAGGAAAACTGCCCGGACCTGCGCAACTCCAAGGTCATCGACGTGATCCGCGAGCTGGAGTCCTTCGGCGTGACCGTGCATGTGCACGATCCGGTGGCCGAGCCGGCCGAGGCACGCCACGAGTACGGCGTGGACCTGGTGTCCTGGGAGCACCTGCCCAAGGCCAACGCGCTCGTGGCGGCCGTGGCCCACCAGGAACTGGCCGAGAAGCCGCTGGACGTGCTGCTGGCCAAGCTGGCACCGGGCGGCGTCTACATGGACGTGAAGAGCCAGGCCGATCGCGCCGCGCTGGAAGCGCGTGGCGTGCACGTTTGGCGCCTGTGATCCGGTGACCCGCATGGCCTACACCCTTCCCGCCGACCTCGTCCAGGCTGTCCAGGCCGAGCCGCGCCACTGGCTGGTGACCGGCAGTGCCGGCTTCATCGGTTCGCACCTGCTGGAGCACCTGCTGCGCCTCGGCCAGCGCGTGACCAGCCTGGACAATTTCGCCACGGGCCACCGCCACAACCTGGAGCGTGTCCAGGCCGCCGTGGGTGACGAAGCCTGGGCGCGCCACCGCTTCATCGAGGGTGATATCGCCGATCCCGCCACCTGCGCGATGGCCTGCGAGGGCGTGAACGTCGTGCTGCACCAGGCGGCGCTGGGCTCGGTGCCGCGCTCGCTGCAGGATCCGCAGACCACCCACCGTGCCAACGCCACTGGCTTTCTCAACATGCTGGTGGCGGCGCGCGATGCGGGGGCAGGGCGCTTCGTCTACGCCGCGTCGAGCTCGACTTACGGCGACTCGCCGACCCTGCCCAAGGTCGAGGATGTGATCGGCAAGCCGCTGTCGCCCTATGCGGTCACGAAGTACCTGAACGAGTTGTACGCCGACGTGTTTGGCCGTTGCTACGGGCTGCAGACCGTCGGCCTGCGCTACTTCAACGTCTTCGGGCCGCGCCAGGACCCGAACGGGGCCTACGCCGCGGTGATCCCGCGCTGGATCGCCTCGATGCTGCGTGGCGAGCGCTGCCGCATCAACGGCGACGGGGAGACCTCACGCGACTTCTGCTACATCGCCAACGTTGTGCAGGCCAACCTGCGCGCCGGGCTGGCGACGTCCGCCGAGGCGGTCAACCAGGTCTACAACGTGGCCGTGGGCGACCGCACCACGCTGAACCAGTTGCATGCAGCGCTGGTCGAGAACCTGCAGCGCGAGCGGCCCAACCTGGCCATCGAGCCGCCGGAGTACGCCGACTTCCGTGCCGGCGACGTGCGTCACTCCCTGGCCGACGTCAGCAAGGCGGCACGCCTGCTGGGTTATGCACCGACCTACCGGGTGCACGAGGGCCTGGCGGAAGCGATCGGCTGGTACGTCGCCAACGTCGGCTGAAGGGATCCACAGCGCCTGGAGTGTGTGGGAATGCCAGAACCCGGGGAACAGAAAAAGTTCCTCAACGCATTCCCTAGTGCGCGCGGTCCCAGATCGGACTAGTCTCAACCCCGTCGATCAACGGGCAGCGGCCCACTCGGCGCATCAGAGCATTCGCCCTCCGGCTCACCCCGGAGGGCGTCTTTTTTTGCGCACAGCGTGCAAGGCGGTTGACGCACGACAAGCCGCAAAGCCTCGTAACACGTTCTGATACGCAGGTCTGCAATGAGGAGCTGGTCATGCATGCCTTGATGGATTTCTTTTCGACCGACTACGGCCTGATGAGCGCGGTGGTGATCGCCATCACCCTGGGAATGGGTGCCTTCTATGTTCACTACATCATGAAGCACATGCGCGAGGATGCAGAAGCAGCCGCTCGCGCCGGCAAGTCCTGAGCACTTGCTGACGTTCACGCGGTGCCCCGGAGCCCGGCCGATGCCGGGCTTCGTCGCGTCTGGGCTCCCGAACGGTGTCAGAACGGCGCCGGATCCTCGAAGGTCATCCAGGCGCCGCTGACCGGGTGTGGCAGACCGATCTGGCAGGCGTGCAGGAGCAGCCGCGGCGAGCGGGCGAAGGCCTCAGGGCTGGCATACAACTCGTCGCCCAGGATGGGGTGGCCGATCGACTGCAGGTGCACGCGCAACTGGTGGGAGCGCCCGGTGACGGGCTGCAGTTCGACCCGGCTGCAGTTCTGCGCGACGTCGCGTTCGAGCACCCGCCAGTGGGTCAGTGCAGGCTTGCCGCGCAGTTCATCGACCATCTGGCGAGGCCGGTTCGGCCAGTCGCAGATCAAGGGCCGTGTGACGCTGCCTTCATCCTGAAGAATCAGCCCATCGACGACGGCGAGATAGCGCTTGCTCACTTCGCGTTGCTCGAAGGACCGGCCCAGCGTGCGCTGCGCTGCCGGGCCGAGGCCGAACAGCATCAGACCCGAGGTCGCCATGTCGAGCCGGTGCACCACGCGGGCATCGGGATACCGCACCTGCACCCGGGTGGCCACGCAGTCCGCCCGATCCTCGCCGCGGCCGGGCACCGACAGCATGCCAGTCGGCTTGAGCACGACCAACAAGGCCGAGTCGGCGTGGAGGATGTGGATGTCTTCCTGCGTGGCGGACGCGCGCAGTGGCAGGCTTGAAGGCGCAGGCGGATTCGGGAACGCGGGGATGGGCACGGGTGGGCAACGGGGAACCGGCGGGTGAAGCGCTGCAAGCGACGCAAGCGATTGTCGCTGTCGCAGCCAGCGGGCTGGCGCGGGCGACAATGACCCGATCTTCGGTGTCCACTGCATGCCCTTGTCGATGTCCCCGTCCTTTGTCCTGCCTACCGATCTCCTGGCCGCGGTGCTGCGGCCCGGCGCCCTGGCCGAGTGGGGCCTGCTGGCCGCGCTGCTCGGGCTGAGTGCCCTGCTGGTGCGGTTGCTGCGCGGTCCGGCTGGCCCGGCCCGGGAGGGTGTAACGTCGGTCTGGTTCGGTGAGCACTTGGTGGACGGCGTGCTGTTCCCATTGCTGGCGTTGGCGTTGGCCTACCTGTGCAAGCGCCTGCTCGGGCTGGCGGGGCAGCCGGTGGCGGTGTTTGCGGTGGCGGTACCGGTGCTGCTGTCGTTGGCGATCATCCGCCTGAGCGTGCGGGTGCTGTCGGCGGCGTTTCCCGGCTCTCAGATGATGCGCTTCGTCGAGCGCAGCATTTCCTGGCTGGCCTGGGCGGCGACGGTGCTGTGGCTCACGGGCCTGTTGCCGGTGCTGCTGCAGTGGCTGGAGGAGGTGCAGTGGAAGATCGGCTCGCACCCGCTGAGCCTGCGTACGCTGCTCGAAGGCACGCTGCTGGCGGGCTTTGTGCTGGTGCTGGCGCTGTGGGTGTCCGCGGCGCTTGAGGCCCGCCTGCTGCGCGGCGCGACCGGGGAACAGCTCTCGCTGCGCAAGGCCGCGGCCAACGTGCTGCGCGCCGGGCTGCTCTTCGTCGGCCTGCTGGTGGCCCTGTCGGCGGTGGGCATCGACCTGACAGCGCTGTCGGTGCTCGGCGGTGCACTGGGCGTGGGCATCGGCTTTGGCCTGCAGAAGCTGGCGGCCAACTACATCAGCGGCTTCGTGATCCTGGCCGAGCGCTCGGTGCGCATCGGCGACATCGTCAAGGTGGGCGAGCACGAGGGCCGCATCACCGACATCACGACGCGCTACACCGTGATCCGCGCCGCCACCGGCCGCGAGGCGATCATCCCCAACGAGGCGCTCATCACCGGCGTGGTGGAGAACCTGACTCTGGCCGACCGGCAGCTGCTGGTGCAGTCGCTGGTCAGCGTGGGTTACGACACCGATGTCGATGGGCTGCGTGAGCGCATCAACGCGGTGGTGCGCGGCGTGGAGCGGGTGCTGCCCGATCCCGCACCGGCCACGCACCTGCTGGCCTTTGGCGCCAATGGGCTGGACCTGGGGATCTTCTTCTGGATCGCCGACCCGGAAAACGGGCAGGCCAACGTCCGCTCGGCCGTCAATCTGGCGGTGCTGGACCTGCTGCGCCGCGAAGGGGTGGAGATCCCCTTCCCGCAGCAGGTGGTGCACCAGGCGCCGGAGCCGCAGCCCCCTCGGGCGTAGGTGGGCGCAGCCGGGCAATCAGCCCCGGGGCTGGGCGCCGGCCGCCATGGCGCAGGCGCGGCAGATGCAGGCCATGCCGCGCGCCTCGGCGGGCAGGCGGGCGAACAGCTCGGCTGGCAGCGTCAGCTCGGTGCACCAGCAGGCTGAGCCGAAGCTGCCCGAGGCGGCTGGCGCGCAGGCGTTCGGCTGACCGCAGAGCGGGCAGCGGGGCGCGTCCAGCGCAGCGGCGGGGCGTTCAGGCCACGGGGTGGGGGCCATCATATGACCCGCCGTCCCGGTGTCAGGCCACCGCGACCGGGATCTTGCCGATCTTGGCCTGCCAGGTCTTCGGCCCTTCGATGTGGGCGCTGGTGCCGCCGGCGTCCACCGCCACCGTCACCGGCATGTCGACCACGTCGAACTCGTAGATGGCTTCCATGCCCAGGTCGGCGAAGCCCACCACCTTGGCGGTCTTGATCGCCTTGGACACCAGGTAGGCCGCGCCACCCACGGCCATCAGGTAGGCGCTGCGGTTGTCCTTGATCGCCTGGATGGCGACCGGGCCGCGCTCGGCCTTGCCGACCATCGAGATCAGGCCGGTCTTCTCCAGCATCATGCGGGTGAAGCCGTCCATGCGGGTGGCGGTGGTGGGGCCGGCCGGGCCGACCGCCTCGTCACGCACCGGGTCGACCGGGCCGACGTAGTAGATGACGCGGTTGGTGAAGTCCACCGGCAGCGGCTCGCCCTTGGCCAACATGTCGGAGATGCGCTTGTGCGCGGCGTCGCGGCCGGTGAGCATCTTGCCGTTGAGCAGCAGCACCTGGCCGGGTTTCCAGGAAGCGACTTCGTCCTTGGTCAGCGTGTTCAGGTCGACGCGGGTGGCGACGTTGGTGTCGGCCTTCCAGGTCACGTCCGGCCAGTCTTCCAGCTTGGGCGGTTCCAGCTTGGCGGGGCCCGAGCCGTCGAGGTGGAAGTGCACGTGGCGCGTGGCCGCGCAGTTCGGGATCATCGCCACCGGCAACGAGGCGGCGTGGGTGGGGTAGTCCAGGATCTTGACGTCCAGCACCGTGGTCAGGCCGCCCAGGCCCTGGGCGCCAATGCCAAGGGCGTTCACCTTTTCCATCAGCTCCAGGCGCAGCGACTCGACGCGGGTCAGCGCCGCGCCGCTGGCTGCCTTGGCCTTCAGCTCGTGGATGTCCACCGGCGCCATCAGCGATTCCTTGGCCAGCAGCATTGCCTTCTCCGGCGTGCCGCCGATGCCAATGCCCAGGATGCCGGGCGGGCACCAGCCCGCGCCCATCGTCGGGACGGTCTTGAGCACCCAGTCGACGATCGAGTCCGACGGGTTCAGCGCGTAGAACTTCGACTTGTTCTCCGAGCCGCCGCCCTTGGCCGCGCAGATCACTTCGAGGTGGTCGCCGGGGACGATCTCGTAGTGGATCACCGCCGGGGTGTTGTCCTTGGAGTTCCGGCGGGCGCCGGCCGGGTCGAGCAGCACCGAGGCGCGCAGCTTGTTGTCCGGGTGGTTGTAGGCGCGGCGCACGCCCTCGTTGACCATGTCCTCGACGGACATCGTGGTGTCCCACCTCAGGTTCTGGCCCACCTTCAGGAAGACCACCGCGATGCCGGTGTCCTGGCAGATCGGGCGACGGCCTTCGGCGCACATGCGCGAATTGGTCAGGATCTGCGCGATGGCGTCCTTGGCGGCTGGCGACTCCTCGCGCTCATACGCTTCGCCCAGGGCCTTGATGTAGTCCAGCGGGTGGTAGCAGCTGATGTACTGGAAGGCGTCGGCGATGCTCTGGATGAAATCGTCCTGGCGGATGGCGGTCATGGCGGATCTCGTGGGCGGCGGGTGATGGAGTGGCGGGGAGGCGGCCTGGCCTCGTGGCGCGGATCGGTGATCGTGCCAGCGGCGACTTGCTGCAATCTGGCGCGCGACGTGCCGAATCGCCGTGCCAGACTCCGGGAAAACGATCAGTGTAGCCAGCCGCCGCGGCGAGGGGCGGCTGTGCGGTCAGTGATGCGCTTCGGGTCGGTGGTGGCCGCCCAGGATGCGGTCCGAGGCCGCGATGGCCATCGCCGAGGCGAGGAAGGCGACGTGGATCACCGTCTGCCACAGCAGCGTCTTCTCGTCGTAGTTGGCCGCGTTGATGAAGGTCTTGAGCAGGTGGATCGACGAGATACCGATGATCGCGGTGCCCAGCTTGACCTTCAGGACCGAGGCGTTGACGTGGTCCAGCCACTCGGGCTGGTCCGGGTGGCCTTCGAGGTTCAGGCGCGAGACGAAGGTCTCGTAGCCGCCGATGATGACCATGATCAGCAGGTTGCTGATCATCACAACGTCGATCAGCCCCAGCACCACCAGCATGATCACCGTCTCGTTGAGCTTGGTGACGGTCTCGCCGGCCTCGGGCTTGTAGCCGATGCTCTTGACCAGGATCTCCAGCGCATGCTGATTGCCGAAGGCGGCCTCGATCAGGTGCACCAGCTCCACCCAGAAGTGGAACACGTACACCGCCTGGGCCAGGATCAGCCCGAGGTACAGCGGCAGCTGCAGCCAGCGGCTGGCGAAGATGAGCTTGGGCAGCGGGGCGAGCTTGGCCTGGGTGGGATCGTGCATGGTGCGGGAAAGGGCAGCGAAGAGCAGCGTGGGGCGGCGGACAGGGACATACCCTGGCACGGGCGCGTCTCAGGGGAAAACCGCTCGATTCTAGGAGCCCGCGCGTGACACCATCGTGCCGGCCCTGGCCGCTGCGCGAAGCCGGTACAGATGCAGTGCCGCTGCGGTACAGGTACGACTTTTGCACAGTCAGGGGCTCGTAAGAGCCTGTCCCTAACGTGCAGGCCATCCACCGTGACCCTTGAGGAGACACTCATGAGCCAAGCAGAAGGCGTCCAGGACGCCAAGGTCTACCTGCCCTCCGAAGCCACCGTTGCCGCCGCTGCCGTATCCGGCATGGCTGCCTACGAGGAGCTGTGCGCACAGGCCGAGGCCGACTACGAAGGCTTCTGGGCCGGTCATGCGCGCGAGCTGCTGACCTGGAAGACCCCGTTCACCAAGGTGCTGAACGAGGAGAACTCGCCCTTCTTCAAGTGGTTCGAGGACGGCACCCTCAACGCCTCCTACAACTGCCTGGATCGCAACGTCGAGCGCGGCCTGGGCGACAAGACCGCCATCATCTTCGAGGCCGATGGTGGCGAGGTCACCAAGGTCACCTACAGCGAGCTGCTGGCCAAGACCTGCCAGATCGCCAACGGCCTGAAGAGCCTGGGTATCGGCAAGGGCGACCGCGTCATCATCTACATCGCCATGTCGGTCGACGGCGTGGCGGCCATGCAGGCCTGCGCCCGCATCGGCGCGACCCACTCGGTGGTGTTCGGCGGCTTCTCCGCCCAGTCGCTGCGTGACCGCATCGAGGACACCGGCGCCAAGGCCGTCATCACCGCCGATTGCCAGGTGCGCGGCGGCAAGAAGCTGCCTCTGAAGGCCATCGTCGACGAAGCCCTGACCCTGGGTGGCTGCGACAGCGTGCAGAAGGTGCTGGTCGTCAACCGCGCCGACGCCGCCGTGACCATGACGGAAGGCCGTGACGTCTGGATGGCCGACGTCGTCGCCAGCCAGCCCGCCACCTGCGAGCCGGAGTGGGTCGACGCCGAGCACCCGCTGTTCCTGCTCTACACCTCCGGTTCCACCGGCAAGCCCAAGGGCGTGCAGCACAGCACCGGCGGCTACCTGCTGCATGCGGCGCTGACCTGCAAGTGGACCTTCGACCTGAAGGCCGATGACGTGTTCTGGTGCACCGCCGACATCGGCTGGGTCACGGGCCACACCTACATCACCTACGGCCCGCTCGCGCTGGGCGGCACCGAGATCGTCTTCGAAGGCGTGCCCACCTACCCGGACGCCGGCCGCTTCTGGAAGATGATCCAGGACCACAAGGTCAGCGTGTTCTACACCGCGCCGACGGCGATCCGCTCGCTGATCAAGGCCGCCGAGGCCAACGACGCGGTGCACCCGAAGAGCTACGACCTGTCGTCGCTGCGCATCCTGGGCTCGGTGGGCGAGCCGATCAACCCCGCCGCCTGGGAGTGGTACCACCTGCACGTGGGCGGCGGCCGCTGCCCGATCGTCGACACCTTCTGGCAGACCGAGACCGGCGGCCACATGATCACCCCGCTGCCGGGCGCGACGCCGCTGGTGCCGGGTTCGTGCACGCTGCCCTTCCCGGGCATCCAGTTCGCCGTGGTGGATGAGACCGGTACCGAGCTGCCCTGGGGCAAGGGCGGCATCCTGGTCTGCAAGAAGCCCTGGCCGTCGATGATCCGCACCATCTGGGGTGACCCGGAGCGCTTCAAGAAGTCCTACTACCCGGAAGACTTCAAGGGCCAGCTCTATCTGGCGGGCGACGGCGCGATCCGTGACGCCAAGACCGGCTACTTCACCATCACCGGCCGCATCGACGACGTGCTGAACGTTTCCGGCCACCGCATGGGCACGATGGAGATCGAATCCGCGCTGGTGAGCTGCACCGAGCTGGTGGCCGAGGCGGCTGTGGTCGGCCGCCCGGACGAGACCACCGGCGAGGCCGTCTGTGCCTTCGTGGTGCTCAAGCGCCCGGCCCCGACCGGTGACGAGGCCAAGGCCATCGCCAAGATCCTGCGCGACCACGTCGGCAAGGAAATCGGCCCGATCGCCAAGCCCAAGGACATCCGCTTCGGCGACAACCTGCCCAAGACCCGCTCGGGCAAGATCATGCGCCGCCTGCTGCGCTCGCTGGCCAAGGGTGAGTCGATCACCCAGGACACCAGCACGCTGGAGAACCCGGCGATCCTGGGTCAGCTCGGCCAGACCTACTGATCGCTCCACCGGACCGGTCAAGGAGAGGCGCCCCACGGGGCGCCTTTTTTCATGGCTACTTGTGTGGCGCGTGGAAGGATCCTGGGCCCAGGGCCGATCAGCTGGTCGCCTGCCCCCCGGCCCCGTGGTACATCTCCACGAAGTGCAGTTGCCGCGCTTTCGGCCAGACCTCGCGCAGGAACAGTGCCCCGCCCCCAGCCGGGGTGCACGCAGATCAGGCCGGGCGGGTAGCCGTGCTGCGCCAGTTGCGCGGCGGCCCGGACGCAGGCCTCGCCACGCAGCACCTTGGCTTCCACATCCACCACCCGGGGGTGAATGCCGCGGTGTTGCCGCGCTTCACGCCATAGCGCCACACCTGGACACCGGGCTGGGCCTGGCGCTGCCCGGAGAGGGCCAGCGCCCGGACTTCGTGGCCGCGCTCAGTCAACGCCGGAGCGAGGTGGACATACTGGGCGGGGAAATTCTGGTGGATGAACAGGATCCTCATGGCGTGCTGGCAGCAGAGGGCCTCAAGTGAAAACGCCCCGCTGGGCGGGGCGTTGTGGGCAGGCGGCGGGCGGATGGCCCGCGACCATCACTTCTGACTCAGCACCCAGGCGACCAGTTGCTTGGCTTCGGCTTCGGTCACGTTGTTGGCGGGCATCGGCACGTTGCCCCAGGCACCCACGCCACCCTTGACCACCTTGGCGGCCAGCGCGGCGGGAGCGGCCTTGTCGGCCTTGTACTTGGCCGCCACATCCTTGTAGGCCGGGCCGACCAGCTTCTTGTCGACGGCGTGGCAGGCCATGCAGTTCTTCTTCTGCGCCAGTTCCAGGCCGGCATCGGCAGCGAGGGCGGGGCCAGCGACGAAGGCGGCAGCGATCAGGGCGAACACGGACTTCATGGTTTCCTTTCAGGGTGTCGGCAAGGACGTAGGGGGACGAAGTGAACGGATTGTAATGAGCCCTCCCGGTCATCACTTGACGCCAGTCTGACTCACGAGACTCAACGCGGCAGTATGCTCAACGGTTGTCATCCAAACCCGAACTGGAGGGTCCATGTACTTCGTGATGCTGGGATTGGCCCTGCTGCTGCTGCGCTGGCTGGGTGTGGAGCCGATGGCCCAGTGGTCTGCTTGGTCGATGTTCCTGCCCTTCATCGCCGCCCCGGTGTGGTGGGCCTGGTCGGATGCGAGCGGGCGCACGCGCCGGCTGCAGGAGGAGCGGTTCGAGCAACGCCGGCGTGCCCGCCGCCAGCGGGCCGTGCTGGCGCTGGGCGGGCCCTCGAAGGCGTCGGCGCGCAAGGGGCGCTGAGCGTCTCACCGGCCCGGCCGGTCGCAGAGTGGGTGCAGGCGGGTCGATATGATCGCGCCCCATGCTCGTCCATCCGCAATTCGATCCCGTCGCGATCAACCTGGGGTTCTTCCAGATCCACTGGTACGGCCTGACCTACCTGGCCGCTTTCGGCCTGTTCTACCTGCTGGCGACGCGCCGCGTCCGCCATGCGCCCTACGCGGCCGGTGGCTGGACCGCCCGCGAGGCGGAGGACCTGCTGTTCTTCGGCGTGCTGGGCGTGATCCTGGGTGGGCGCATCGGCTACGTGCTGTTCTACAAGCCTGGCTACTACCTGGCCAACCCGCTGGAGATCTTCGCGGTGTGGAAGGGGGGCATGGCCTTCCATGGCGGCTTGCTGGGCGTGCTGGTGGCAATGGCGGTGTTCGCGCAGCTGCGCGGGCGGCGCTTCTTTGAGGTGACCGATCTGGTGGCTCCCTGCGTGCCCACCGGGTTGGCCTGTGGCCGGCTGGGCAACTTCATCAATGGCGAGCTTTGGGGCCGGGCGGCGGACGCGACGCTGCCCTGGGCGATGGTGTTCCCGCAGTCCGGCAACGAGCTGGCGCGGCACCCCTCGCAGCTCTACCAGTTCGCGCTGGAGGGGCTGACGTTGTTCGTGCTGCTGTGGTTCTACGGGCGCAGCCGCGCCGCGCATGGCGCGTCGGGCGGAGGGGGCGGTGTCGTGTGGGGGCGTGTCTCGGGTGTCTTCCTGGTCGGCTACGGCAGCTTCCGTTTCATTGCCGAGTACTTCCGTGAGCCCGACAGCTTCCTCGGCCTGCTGGCATTGAACCTCAGCATGGGCCAGTGGCTGTGCCTGCCGATGATCGCCGCCGGAGGGCTGATCTGGTGGTGGGCCGGGCGCAACGTGGTGGCGCGATGAATGGCGGCCTGGCGGGCCGGGCGCCGCTGCGGGTGCTGGGCATCGAATCCTCCTGCGACGAAACCGGCGTGGCGCTGGTGGAGCTGCCCGAAGGCAGCTCGGGTGCGGCGCCGCCGCGCCTGCTCGCCCATGCGCTGCACAGCCAGATCGACATGCACCAGGCCTATGGCGGTGTGGTGCCGGAGCTGGCCTCGCGTGACCACATCCGCCGGGTGGTGCCGCTGACGCGCGAGGTGCTGGCCCAATCGGGCCTGGGGCTCGATGCCGTCGACGTGGTGGCCTACACCCGCGGCCCGGGCTTGGCCGGGGCGTTGTTGGTCGGCAGCGGCGTGGCCTGCGCCCTTGGGCTGGCGCTGCAGCGGCCCGTGCTGGGTGTGCACCATCTGGAGGGGCACCTGCTGTCGCCCTTCCTGTCGGCCGATCCGCCGGCGTTCCCTTTCGTTGCCCTGCTGGTCTCGGGCGGGCACACGCAGCTGATGCGCGTCGATGGGGTGGGGCGCTACGAGCTGCTGGGCGAGACCATTGACGACGCGGCGGGCGAGGCCTTCGACAAGACCGCCAAGATGCTCGGCCTGGGCTACCCCGGTGGGCCGGCGCTGGCGCGGCTGGCCGAGCAGGGGCGGCCCGACGCCTTTGCGCTGCCTCGCCCGTTGCTGCGCGCGGGCAACCTGGACTTCTCCTTTGCCGGCCTGAAGACGGCGGTGCGCACCCAGCTGCTCAAGCTGGAATCGGCACAGGCGTTGACCGAGGCCGCCCGTGCCGACCTGGCGGCGTCCACGCAGGCCGCGATCGTCGAGGTGCTGGTGGCCAAGTCGCTCGCCGCGCTGAAGGGCAGCGGTCTGCTGCGCCTCGTGGTGGCCGGCGGTGTCGGGGCCAACCGGTCGCTGCGCCAGCAACTCGATGCCGCCTGCCAGCGGCGGGGCGTGCGCGTGCACTACCCGGAGCTGCACCTGTGCACCGACAACGGCGCCATGATCGCGCTGGCCGCGGCCATGCGCCTGCAGGCGGGACTGGCGCAGCCCAGCGAGGCCTACGCGTTCGACGTGCAGCCACGCTGGGAGCTGGCGCAGCGGTGACGCCGGAATCCTGATCTCATCCTCCTTCTCGACATGATGCAATCGTTTCTTGGCTGCTGTATGGCGGCTGCTGTGCTGTCGTCGCTGACGCTCTCGGCGGGGGCCGCGACGTTGGCGCCAATCCGGCTCGGACTGATCGAGGGCCTGTCCGGCCCCTTCGGCAACGCCGGAGAGGCGGTGGCGCGCAACCTGCAATGGGCGGTGGAGCGCGTCAATGCCCGTGGCGGCGTGGCGCTGCCGGGTGGCGCGCGGCCGCTGGAGCTGGTGCGGCTGGACAGCAAGGGCAACGCCGAGGAGGCGCTGTCGGTGCTGAAGTCGGCGCTGGACCAGGACGTGGCCTTCGTCGCCCAGGGCAACAGCTCGGCGGTGGCGGCGGCGCTGATCGACGCGTTGAACAAGCACAACCAGCGCGAGCCGGCGCGGCGCGCGCTGTTCCTGAACTATTCGGCGGTCGAGCCGTCGCTGACCAACGAGAAGTGCAGCCCCTGGCACTTCCGCTTCGATGCGCACGCCGACATGCGCCTGAGTGCGCTGATGGACGTGATGGCACAGGACAGCGCGCTCAAGCGCGTCTACCTGGTTGGCCAGGACTACAGCTTCGGCCAGTACGTGGTGCGCCGCGCCCAGGAGCTGATCGGCCAGCGCCGCCCGGACGTGAGCGTGGTCGGCCAGGAGATGCACCCGATCGGCCGGGTCAAGGACTTCCTGCCCTATGCCACCAAGATCAAGGCCAGCGGCGCCCAGGCGGTGGTCACCGGCAACTGGGGCAACGACCTGACGCTGCTGGTCAAGGCCGCGCGCGAGGTGGGCTTCGAGGGCAAGTTCTACACCTTCTATGGCAACGCGCTGGGCGTGCCGGGGGCGTTGGGCGAGGCGGGCGTGGACCGCGTGGTGGCGCTGGCCGAGTGGCATCCGAACGCGGGCGGCAAGGCCTCCGATGAGCTGGTGCAGCGCTTCCGCCAGCGCTTCCCGAAGCCCGAGGACGATTACCTGCACGTGCGCATGCAGGTGATGGTCGAGATGCTGGCGCAGGCCATCGAGCGGGCGAAGAGCCCCGAGGCGGGGGCGGTGGCCAGGGCCCTGTCGGGCGCGCGCTACGACGGCCGCACACTCGGCGGCCTGGGCCAGGGCGTGATGCGCGCGGGCGACCACCAGTTCATCCAACCGCTGTACGTCAGCGTGATGCGCAAGGCGGGCAGCGACGGCGTGCGCTTCGACGTCGAAGGCAGCGGCTACGGTTTCCGCACCCTGCGCTACCTGAGTGCGGCGCAGACCGAGCTGCCGCACAGCTGCAAGATGCCGGCATACTGACCGGCTGACCAACCACCGACGGGGTGCGTGCTGTGCGGGATGTGGATGTACGCCATGTGATTGCCGACCTGGATGCCTCGCGCATCCGCGAAGTGGCCAACGCCGGCCTGGGGCGCAGCGACGTGCTGGCCTTCTGGTTTGGCGAGAGCGACGAGCCGACCCCCGCGCCGGTCTGCCAGGCGGCGATCCGCTCGATCGAGGCCGGTGAGACCTTCTACGCCCACAACCTCGGATTGCCCGAGCTGCGGCAGGCCCAGGCGGCCTACATCGCCAGCCTGCACCCGGCGGTGGGGGCCGAGCGGGTGGCGATCACCTCGTCGGGCGTCAGTGCGCTGATGCTCGCGCAGCAGCTGCTGGTGAACGCGGGCGACGAGGTGGTGGCCGTGGTGCCGGTGTGGCCCAACCTGACCGCCCAGCCGGCCATCCTGGGTGCGCGGGTGCGGCGTGTCAGCCTGCACCCGCGCGAAGGCGCCTGGCGGCTGGACCTGGGCGAGCTGCTGGCGGCCATCACCCCGGCCACCCGGGTGCTGATCGTCAACTCGCCGAACAACCCCACCGGCTGGACGCTCACGCGCGCCGAGATCGGGCAGATCCTGGCGCATTGCCGCCGCACCGGCACCTGGATCGTCTCCGACGAGGTCTACGAGCGGCTGTATTACCCCGACGATGCCGCCGATGCGGTTCAGGCGGCGCCGAGCTTCCTGGATGTCGCCGAGCCGGATGATCGCCTGCTGGTGGTGCACAGCTTCTCGAAGAGCTTCCTGATGACCGGCTGGCGCCTGGGCAGCCTGGTCGTGCCGCAGCGGTTGATGGAGCACCTGGGCAAGCTGATCGAGTTCAACACCTCCTGTGCGCCGGTGTTCGTGCAGCGTGCTGGCCTGGCTGCACTGGCCGGTGCGCCCACCGCCGTGCCGGCCCTGCGGGCTCGGCTGCGCCACTGCCGCGACACGCTCGTGGGTGCGCTGCGCGGGCTGCCCCGCGTAGAGCTGGCCACGCCGCCCGGTGCGATGTACGCCTTCTTGCGCGTGGACGGCGAGGTCGACTCGCTCGCACTGGCCAAGCGCCTGGTGCACGAGCACGGCCTGGGTCTGGCGCCCGGCGTGGCCTTTGGTACCGAGGGGGAGGGCTGGCTGCGCTGGTGCTTTGCCTCGAAGCAGCCCGAGCGCCTGCTCCAGGGGGTGGATCGGCTGGCAGCGGCGCTGCGGCTATAATCGCAGGCTTCGCTGTCGGGATTCCCCTGGCAGCGAGCCTCGCACGGCACGGGTCGGTTTCACCCGTGTCCGCAAGTGAACTTCGAAACCGTGGCCCAGGTGCATCGGCCGGGCAGGGTGAAGACCCTGTTCTGCTGGCTGTTCGGCGGTGCGGTTTCGTCCAACCCGGAACTCAGACCATGTCCGTCGCCGATATCAACAAGGCCGAGATCGTCGCCTCCAACGCCCGAGGCACCGCCGACACCGGCTCCCCCGAGGTGCAGGTTGCGCTGCTGACCGCGCGCATCAATCACCTGACCCCGCACTTCAAGGCCAACATGAAGGACCACCACGGTCGTCGTGGCCTGCTGCGCATGGTGAGCCGCCGCCGCAAGCTGCTGGACTACCTGAAGTCGCGTGACGCCGACCGCTACGTCGCGCTGATCCAGAAGCTGGGCCTGCGCAAGTAATTGCTGCGATGAGGTCGACGAGCCTGTCCAGGATTGCCGGGGCAGGCTCTTTGCACTTTCGCGCTGCCCCTCCGGCCGCCTGGCGGCCGGGTGCCTGTTTCGTTCAATTCAACGTTCGTCGCATGCAGGCCGGTGTCGAGGGCGCTGCTGTGTCATTCCAACGGATCCGCCGGGCGGGGTCGCTGGAATGGCATTGCGCCACACTGAGCTGTCTGCGGGTGCCGCGCCCCACCGTTCGGGTGCATCCAACCAGGAGAGCCGCATGAGCCTGTTCAACAAAGTCACCAAGACCTTCCAATGGGGTCAGCACACCGTCACGCTGGAGACCGGCGAGATCTCGCGCCAGGCCAGCGGTGCGGTCATCGTCAACATCGATGACACCGTCGTGCTGTGCACGGTGGTCGGCGCCAAGAACGCTAAGCCCGGCCAGGACTTCTTCCCGCTGACGGTCGACTACATCGAGAAGGCCTACGCCGCCGGCCGCATCCCGGGCAGCTTCTTCAAGCGCGAGGCCAAGCCCAGCGAACTCGAAGTGCTGACCAGCCGCCTGATCGACCGCCCGCTGCGCCCGCTCTTCCCTGAGGGCTTCTACAACGAAGTGCATGTGGTCATCCACACGCTGTCGCTGAACCCGGAAGCCTCGGCCGACATCGCTGCGCTGATCGGCTCGTCCGCCGCGCTGGCCATCTCCGGCATCCCGTTCAATGGCCCGGTGGGCGCTGCCCGCGTGGGCTATGTCAACGGCGAGTACGTGCTCAACCCGGGCCCGACCGCGCTGAAGAGCTCGCAGCTGGACTTGGTGGTCGCCGGCACGGAAGCCGCCGTGCTGATGGTCGAATCGGAGGCCCAGCAGCTGACCGAAGAGGTGATGCTCGGCGCCGTGGTCTTCGGCCATGAGCAGGCCAAGGTGGCGATCGCCGCCATCAACGAGCTGGTGCGTGACGCCGGCAAGCCGGCCTGGGATTGGACGGCACCGGCCCGCAATGAGCCGCTGATCGCCAAGGTCGCCGAGTTCGGCCAGGCCAAGATCGAAGCCGCCTACCAGATCCGCAACAAGCAGGCGCGTACGCATGCATGCCGTGCGGCCTACGCTGAAGTGAAGATCTCACTGGCCGAAGCTGGTGTGGCCTTCGATGGCGTCGAAGTCGACAACCTGTTGTTCGAGCTGGAAGCCAAGACCGTGCGTGGCCAGATCCTGGCCGGCGAGCCGCGCATCGACGGCCGCGACACCCGCACCGTGCGCCCCATCGAGATCCGCACCGGCGTGCTGCCGCGCACCCACGGCTCGGCCCTGTTCACCCGCGGTGAAACGCAGGCGCTGGTCGTGGCCACGCTCGGCACCGACCAGGATTCGCAGCGCATCGATGCGCTGGCCGGCGACTTCCGTGACACCTTCCTGTTCCACTACAACATGCCCCCGTTCGCCACTGGCGAAGTGGGTCGCATGGGCACGACCAAGCGCCGTGAAACCGGCCACGGCCGCCTTGCCAAGCGCGCCCTGGTGCCGCTGCTGCCGAACAAGGAAGACTTCGCCTACACCATCCGCGTGGTCAGCGAGATCACCGAGTCCAACGGCTCGTCGTCGATGGCCTCGGTGTGCGGCGGCTGCCTGGCGATGATGGACGCCGGCGTGCCGATGAAGGCCCACGTCGCCGGCATCGCCATGGGCCTGATCAAGGAAGGCAACCGCTTCGCGGTGCTGACCGACATCCTGGGCGATGAGGATCACCTCGGCGACATGGACTTCAAGGTGGCCGGCACGACCGCCGGCGTGACCGCCCTGCAGATGGACATCAAGATCCAGGGCATCACCAAGGAGATCATGCAGGTCGCGCTGGCGCAGGCCAAGGAAGCGCGTCTGCACATCCTGGGCAAGATGGTCGAGGTGGTGGCCGGTGCCAACACCGAGGTGTCCGAGTTCGCGCCGCGCCTGTACACCATGAAGATCAATCCGGAGAAGATCCGTGACGTGATCGGCAAGGGTGGCTCGGTGATCCGCGCGCTGACCGAAGAGACGGGCTGCCAGATCAACATCGACGAAGACGGCACGATCACCATCGCTTCCACGGACGCCGACAAGGCCGAGGCAGCCAAGAAGCGCATTGCCGACATCACGGCCGAGGCCGAGATCGGCAAGGTCTACGAAGGCCCGGTCACCAAGATCCTGGACTTCGGCGCGCTGATCAACATCCTGCCGGGCAAGGACGGCCTGCTGCACATCAGCCAAATCGCCCACCAGCGCGTCGAAAAGGTCACCGACTTCCTGACCGAAGGCCAGGTGGTCAAGGTCAAGGTGCTGGAGACCGACGAGAAGGGCCGCATCAAGCTGTCGATGAAGGCGCTGCTGGAGCGTCCGGAGGGCATGGAAGAAGAGCCGCGTTTCGAGCGCCCGCGCCGCGAGTATGGCGATCGGAATGACCGGGGTGATCGTGGCGATCGGGGTCCGCGCCGTGAGCGTGGTGATCGCCCGGATCGCGGTGAGCGTGGTGACCGCGCCGAGCGTCCGCCGCGTGGCGAGCAGGCACCCGCGACGGTCGGTGATGCCGGTGCGGGGGCTTCCGCCGACGCCGGCGATCAGCAGCAACAACCTTGAGGTGAGGCGCGCCTGAGTAGCGCCGGTTGCCCGCCCGGGTGGCATGGTGGACGCTCAGGCGGCCGGAGGGCCGCGACGATGAAGGCGATCGAGATCTCCCATCCGGGCACGCCCGACGTGCTCTGTCTGACCGAGCGTGCGGACCCCGCGCCGGGGCCGGGCGACGTGCTGATCCGTGTGATGGCCAGCGGCGTCAACCGTCCGGACGTGCTGCAGCGCAAGGGTGCCTACCCGCCGCCGCCGGGGGCTTCCGACCTGCCGGGGCTGGAGGTCGCTGGGGTCGTGCTCGGTGGCGATGCGCAGGCCATGGCCGATGCGGGCATTGCGGTTGGCGACCGCGTCTGCGCGCTGGTGTCTGGTGGGGGCTATGCCGAGCTCTGTGTGGTGCCAGCGGGCCAGTGCCTGCCGGTGCCGGCGGGTTTCAGCGATGTCGAGGCGGCCAGCCTGCCCGAGACCTTCTTCACCGTCTGGTCCAACGTCTTCGATCGTGCGCGCCTGCAGTCGGGTGAGACCCTGCTGATCCAGGGTGGTACGAGCGGCATCGGCGTGACGGCAGTCCAGCTGGCCAAGGCGCGCGGTGCCACCGTGATCGCGACCGCCGGCAGTGACGAGAAGTGCGCAGCCTGCCTGTCTCTGGGCGCCGATCACGCGATCAATTACCGCAGCCAGGACTTCGCGGCCGAGGCGTTGCGCCTGACGGGTGGGCGTGGCGTGGACGTGATCCTCGACATGGTCGCTGGCGACTATGTGGCGCGCGAGGTCGGGTGCCTGGCCGAGGATGGCCGGCTGGTGATCATCGCGGTGCAGGGTGGCGTCAAGGCCGGCTTCGATGCGGGTCTGGTGCTGCGCCGTCGCCTCGTGGTCACGGGCTCGACGCTGCGTCCGCGCCCGGTGGCCTTCAAGGCCGCCATCGCGGCATCTCTGCGCCGCGAGGTCTGGCCGCTGCTGGAGGCGGGCCGGGTGAAACCGGTCATCCACACGGTCCTGCCGGCGGCCGAGGCGGCAAGCGCCCACGCCTTGATGGAATCGAACCAGCACATCGGCAAGATCGTGCTGCAGTGGTGACCCCTGGATCAATCTGTTGGAGGAATCATGAGTACTCGTCGCAAGCTGGTGGTTGGCAACTGGAAGATGCACGGCAGCCACGCTGCCAACGCCGAACTGCTGCAGGGCATCCTGGCCGGCGGCCCGGTGAACGCCGACCTGGCCGTGTGCACGCCCTTCCCCTACCTCTCCGAGGTCGCGGTGGCCCTGGCCAATAGCAATGTGGCCTGGGGTGCGCAGGACGTCTCTGCCCACGAGCAGGGCGCCTACACCGGCGAGGTGTCCGCCGGCATGTTGCGTGAGTTCGGTTGCCGCTATGCCATTGTCGGCCACTCGGAGCGCCGCGCCTATCACGGCGAGAGCGACCAGGTTGTCGCCGACAAGGCCAAGGCAGCGTTGTCCAAGGGCGTCACGCCGATCGTCTGTGTCGGCGAGACGCTGGCGCAGCGCGAGGCTGGTGAAACCGAGGCGGTCGTCAAGCGCCAGCTTTCGGCGGTGATCCACGCCTTGGGCCACTGTGTCGGCGAGATGGTGGTGGCCTATGAGCCGGTGTGGGCCATCGGCACCGGCAAGGTGGCTACGCCTGAGCAGGCGCAGGCGGTGCATGCACTCCTGCGTGCGCAACTGCGCGCAGCGGCGCCGCAGGCCGACAACATGAAGATCCTCTACGGCGGCAGCATGAAGCCGGACAACGCGTCCACGCTGCTGGCCCAGCCCGACATCGACGGCGGGCTGATTGGTGGTGCCGCGCTCAAGGCGGCTGATTTCCTCGCCATCGCGCGGGCGGCCTGAGTGGCCCGGCCCGAGTTTTTCCCCGGAGTGAGTTCCCCATGCAAGTGATGATGAATCTGGTGCTGCTGGTGCAGCTGGTGTCGGCCATGGCGATGATCGGCCTGGTCCTGGTGCAGCACGGCAAGGGTGCCGACATGGGGGCATCGTTCGGGGGAGGGGCCTCGGGCAGCCTGTTCGGTGCCACTGGCAGCGCGAACTTCCTGTCGCGTTCCACGGCGGTCGCCGCGTCGGTCTTCTTCGTCTGCACGCTGGCGTTGGCGTATTTCGGCAACATCCGGGCGTCCAGCCACAACGAGAGCAGCGTCCTGGACCGTGCGGCGGCAGCGGCCAGCGCGCCTGCGGCTTCTGCCCCGGCAGCAGCGCAGATTCCCACGGCGGCGCCCGCTTTGCCGGCCGCAGCCAGTGCTGCCGCATCGAAGTGACCGTCGAAATGATGCCTGCAAGCCGCAATCCTTGCTGGCGAGCCAGGCTGGATCTTGAGGCTAACCCTGATTGGGGCTAGAATCCAAGGCTGCACCGGTGAGCAACACCTCACGCAAGCCGGAATGACAAGCTCTTGATCTGAGGGCGAGACTGAAGAAGTCAAGTCCCCTGTCAAAGAGGGTTTGTCAGCAAACTGCACGTGCCGACGTGGTGAAATTGGTAGACACGCTATCTTGAGGGGGTAGTGGCGAAAGCTGTGCGAGTTCGAGTCTCGCCGTCGGCACCACAAACATCCCAGGGTCGGATCCTTATCCGGTGTCCGGCCCGGCGTCCTGGCGAGAGTGGGCGTGATGCGCATGTGCGCGGCGCGTTGGCTCGACAAGGAGCGGTGGGCGCGCTGATCATGTGGCGGCAATTGAGTTGCTGGCCAGGGCGGCGCGCTTTTCTTTTGCCGGAAGTTGTTTCGACACACTTGCTGACATGAGCCTGGAACAATACCTCCCTGTCATCCTGTTCATCCTGGTCGGTGTCGGTGTTGGCGTCGTGCCTCAGGTGCTTGGCTTCCTGTTGGGGCCGCGTCGCCCGGACGCGGCGAAGAACTCGCCCTACGAGTGCGGCTTCGAGGCCTTCGAGGATGCGCGCATGAAGTTCGATGTGCGCTACTACCTTGTCGCCATCCTCTTCATCCTGTTCGACCTTGAGATCGCCTTTCTCTTCCCCTGGGCGGTGTCGCTGCGAGAGATTGGCGCGACTGGCTTCTGGGCGATGATGATCTTCCTGGGCATTCTGGTGGTCGGCTTCATCTACGAGTGGAAGAAGGGTGCCCTGGACTGGGAATGAGTGGCTGCATGCCTGACGTTGCAAGCAAGACGAACTGGATGACTCACCATGGGCATTGAAGGCGTACTCAAGGAAGGTTTCGTCACGACCAGTGTCGATACCCTGATCAACTGGTCCAAGACGGGTTCGTTGTGGCCCATGACCTTCGGGTTGGCCTGCTGTGCGGTGGAGATGATGCACGCGGGGGCCTCCCGCTACGACATCGACCGCTTCGGCATGTTGTTCCGGCCCAGTCCGCGTCAGTCTGACCTGATGATCGTGGCGGGGACGCTGTGCAACAAGATGGGGCCGGCGCTGCGCAAGGTCTATGACCAGATGGCTAAGCCGCGCTGGGTGCTTTCGATGGGCTCCTGCGCGAATGGCGGTGGCTACTACCACTACAGCTACTCCGTCGTGCGTGGTTGCGATCGTGTCGTGCCGGTGGATGTCTACGTGCCGGGCTGCCCGCCCACAGCCGAGGCGCTGCTCTACGGCATCCTGCAGTTGCAGGCCAAGATCCGTCGCGAAAACACCATCGCCCGCTGAGCCGGTGCGCAGGTCACGAGGTCCGATCCCATGACTCAGAAACTCGACACCCTGCAGGCCGCGCTGGAGCGCGTGCTGGGCGATCGCATCGTCTCGCTGGTCCGCCGCCTTGGCGAGATCACGATCACCGTCAAGGCGGCGGAGTATGCCGAGATCGCCAAGACCCTGCGTGACCACCCCCACCTGGCGTTCCAGCAGCTGATCGACCTGTGTGGCATGGACTACAGCGGCTACAAGGATGGGGCATACGAAGGCCCCCGGTACGCGGCGGTGTCCCACCTGCTGTCGATCGACCACAACTGGCGTCTGCGCGTGCGTGCCTTCGCCGTCGACGATGAGTTCCCGGTGCTGGCGTCGATGACGCCGATCTGGAACTCGGCCAACTGGTTCGAGCGCGAGGCCTTTGACATGTACGGCATCGTCTTCGATGGGCATGACGACCTGCGTCGCATCCTGACCGACTACGGCTTCATCGGCCACCCGATGCGCAAGGACTTCCCGGTCAGTGGCCACGTCGAGATGCGTTACGACCCCGAGCAGAAGCGGGTGATCTACCAGCCTGTGACCATCGAGCCGCGTGAGAACACGCCGCGGATCATCCGCGAAGACAACTACGGCAGTCTGCACTGAGGTCCGGAGCGTCGCATGGCTGAAATCAAGAACTACACCCTGAACTTCGGTCCGCAGCACCCGGCCGCGCACGGCGTGCTCCGGCTGGTGCTGGAACTGGACGGCGAGGTGATCCAGCGCGCCGATCCGCACATCGGCCTGCTGCACCGCGGCACCGAGAAGCTGGCTGAGACGAAGACCTTCATCCAGTCGCTGCCCTACATGGACCGTCTCGACTACGTGTCCATGATGTGCAACGAGCACGCCTACTGCCTGGCGATCGAGAAGCTCCTCGGCGTCGAGGTGCCCGAGCGCGCCCAGTACATCCGCGTGATGTTCAGTGAGATCACCCGTCTGCTGAATCACCTGCTGTGGCTGGGTTGCCACGGCATGGACTGCGGTGCGATGAATATCCTCATCTACTGCTTCCGCGAGCGTGAGGACCTGTTCGACATGTACGAGGCGGTGTCGGGTGCGCGCATGCACGCGGCCTACTTCCGTCCGGGGGGCGTCTACCGCGACCTGCCGGACTCGATGCCGCAGTACAAGGTCAGCAAGATCCACAACGCCAAGGCGATCTCGAAGATGAACGAGAACCGGCAGGGTTCCCTGCTGGACTTCATCGACGACTTCGTGCAGCGCTTCCCCAAGCTGGTGGACGAGTACGAGACGCTGCTGACTGACAACCGCATCTGGAAGCAGCGCACCGTCGGCATCGGCGTGGTGACGCCCGAGCGCGCCCTGAACATGGGGCTGACCGGTGCGATGCTGCGCGGCTCCGGCATCGCCTGGGACCTGCGCAAGACGCAGCCCTACGACGTCTACGCGAAGATGGACTTCGACGTGCCGGTGGGCGTCAACGGTGATACCTACGACCGTTACTTGGTGCGCATCGAGGAGATGCGCCAGTCCAACCGCATCATCAAGCAGTGCGTCGACTGGCTGCGGCAGAACCCGGGCCCGGTCATCACCGACAACCACAAGGTCGCGCCGCCCTCGCGTGTCGAGATGAAGACCTCGATGGAGCAGTTGATCCATCACTTCAAGCTCTTCACTGAAGGCTTCCACGTGCCCGAAGGCGAGGCCTACGCCGCTGTCGAGCACCCGAAGGGCGAGTTCGGTATCTACTTGGTCAGCGATGGTGCCAACAAGCCCTATCGCCTGAAGATTCGCCCGCCCGGTTTTGTCCACCTGGCCGCTCTCGACGAGATGTCGCGCGGACACATGATTGCCGACGCCGTGGCGATCATCGGCACGATGGACATCGTGTTCGGCGAAATCGACCGCTGAGCCAGCGCATGAGCAACGTATCCATGTTCTCTGAAGCCACCCTGGAGCGCTTCGCGCGCGAGGTCGCCAAGTACCCGGCCGACCAGAAGCAGTCGGCCGTGATGGCCTGCCTGACCATTGCCCAGCAGGAGCTGGGCTGGGTCACGCCCGAGGCCGAGCGGGGCATCGCCGAGGTCCTTGGCATGGCACCGATCGCCGTGCGCGAGGTCACGACCTTCTACAACATGTACAACCAGCAGCCGGTCGGACAGTTCAAGCTGAACGTCTGCACCAACCTGCCCTGCCAATTGCGCAATGGGCAGAAGGCGCTGGAGTACCTCTGCAGCAAGCTGGGCATCGAGGACGGTGGAACGACGCCGGATGGCGTTTTCACCGTGCAGAAGTGCGAATGCCTGGGCGCCTGCGCCGACGCGCCGGTGGCGCTGGTCAATGATCGCCAGATGGTGAGCTACATGTCGAACGAGCGCCTTGACGGCTTGGTCGATCTGCTGCGCGCCAAGGCCAAGGCCGAGTGAAGGGGCCCCGCTGATGGCACGCAACATTGCAGTCGATCTCTCGGCCTTCCAGGCCACGGGTCAGGAGACCTGTTTCCATGATCGCCACATCAACCCGCAGATTTACGCCGGCCTGGATGGCAGCAACTGGCGCCTGAAGGACTACGAGTCGCGCGGCGGCTACCAGGCGCTGAAGAAGATCCTCGGCAAGGACGGCGGCGAAGGCATGACCCCCGACCAGGTCATCGCCGAGGTCAAGGGATCCGGACTGCGCGGCCGTGGCGGCGCCGGTTTCCCGACCGGGCTGAAGTGGAGCTTCATGCCGCGCGCGCTGCCGGTGCAGAAGTACCTGGTCTGCAACTCCGACGAGGGGGAGCCGGGGACCTGCAAGGACCGCGACATCCTGCGCTACAACCCGCACATCGTCATCGAGGGCATGATCATCGCGGCCTATGCGATGGGCATCTCGGTCGGCTACAACTACATCCACGGCGAGATCTTCGAGGTCTACCAGCGTTTCGAGGAAGCGCTGGAGGAAGCCCGTGCGGCCGGCTACCTGGGCAACCAGATCCTGGGCAGCAACCACAGCTTCCAATTGCACGCCCACCACGGCTTCGGCGCCTACATCTGCGGTGAGGAAACCGCGCTGATCGAGTCGATCGAAGGCAAGAAGGGTCAGCCGCGCTTCAAGCCGCCGTTCCCGGCCAGCTTCGGTGTCTACGGCAAGCCGACCACGATCAATAACACCGAAACCTTCGGCGCGGTGCCCTGGATCATCCGCAACGGCGGTCAGGCTTACCTGGAATGCGGCAAGCCGAACAACGGTGGCACCAAGATCTACTCGGTCAGTGGCGACGTGGAATTGCCCGGCAACTTTGAAGTGCCGATGGGCACACCGTTTTCCAAGCTGTTGGAGCTGGCGGGCGGTGTGCGCAAAGGGCGTCAGCTCAAGGCGGTGATTCCCGGGGGG